>Ga0102593_1000091_pt1 | contig 244825 bp, 186 predicted proteins | sample AraplaCol_mMS_r2_2_FD_76862 | JGI IMG/M metagenome (GOLD analysis project Ga0102593, IMG submission 76862) | Arabidopsis root microbial communities from North Carolina, USA - plate scrape MF_Col_mMS_r2 (SPADES assembly) (version 2) | ecosystem: Host-associated > Plants > Roots > Endosphere...
ACCTGGTAGGTAAAGGCATCAATCCACAGCAGCTTTATTACAGCAATAAAGGAGAGAAGAACCCGGTGAATGGCTGTAAGGATGGGGTGCCCTGTAAAGAAGAAGAATATAAAATGAACAGGCGTTCTGAATTGAATGTCAAATGGTAACAACCATCATATTAAGATATCACTTTGATTGATTTTGGAAATCCTGTTTATCCTTAAACCTTTTACATGATAACATCTATACTACTGCTGCTCGGCACGTTACTGGTATTTATCGCAAACACTTTTCTCAATAAACATCTTGATGACATTGTCTGAGGCAAAAAACCCGGGCAATAATTGGTTTTAGAAAAAGGTTCTAAACAAAAGGGTCACCATTCCTGGTGACCCTGTGTAATAAATTGGCAACAGTACTATTCTACCCAGTACACCAATGTTACTTCGATGAAGCCGTCAGCGCCCACCTGAGAGGGATCCAGCGTCACAGTTTTGGGCACTGCGCCTTCCCAGTTGCCGGGATAAGCGCCGAAGGTATAGGTGCCGCCGGGCAATCCTTCAAACTCGTATCCTTCGCGGTCGGTAGGCTCATACACCACGCCGGTTTGTTCATTACGGGCCCAGCATCCGCGCAATCCAATGCTGCCGGTAACGGGGCTGCCATCGGTACGTACTAATTTTATTCGTACATTGTAGGCAGTGCTAACATTGTTTTGTTGTGCAACCGTTGCGGGCATTTCGTTGGCAGGGTTTGCAGCATAGATCTGAGTAACAAATAATAGCGACAGTACACTGAAAATGAGGGTTTTTCTCATGGGTTAATGGTTTAAGGTGAAGGATCGAATTTAGTGATATTGCACTGGATTGTCAAACGATCAGCGATTACCAAATCTTAAACTCTTTCCTGTAAAGAGTGACGAAGACAGCCACTTTTCCTAAGACATTCGTATAATTTAAGTATAAGGTATCTTTAAAGAGTTACTATACCGATACTATATCGGTACTTTATCCTGGGGTTTTAGTGCGGGGTCCACTCCAAAAATAGCAGGAATTTATCGGGAAAGGCAGTCTTGTAAATTAAATATTTTATATCTTTAAACAGAGAAGAAAGCAGCGGGGGTGAACAATGCTAAAATTCCTTCAGCACATCAGCCAAGATCAACACTTTTAGCAAAACCAGACAAACCATTTAAGATCAGAAACTTAGGCACTTTACCGGCGCTTTTTTTTGCTTCTGTTATGCAAACGATTGCGTGATTAGCATACGGCCATTTCCGGGAACGAAATACTTTAACTAAAACCAAACAAATCATTTTAAACCAATGAATTAACGCCAATAGAACAACAGCAGCGACTATTTATGTCTATACGTGCAACCGATTGCAAGTAGACAGGGACAACAGATCACAACACGTTATTTGAAACTTTATCCATTAACATTAAAGGGATGCTCATTTCACCTAAAAAATTCCGCATTATGATTGTCAATTTACCATTCCTGGCCTCCAGGTTATGGCTGATGGCCGGGCTGCTATTGCTCAGCACATTCGCCTTTGCACAGTCAGCCGGTGTCTCCGGCACCGTTACCTCTTCCGCAGAACAGAAACCTGTACCTGGCGTAACCGTGAGGGTTAAAGGCGGTTCCGGAGGAACTACCACAGATGCCAACGGCAGGTTCTCACTGCCCAATGTTCCTTCCAATGCCGTACTGCTCTTTTCCGCCGTAGGTTTTGCCACCCGGGAAAAAGCCCTGAACGGACAGTCGACCATCAATATCGCACTGCAGGATAATCAGGCCGGCCTGAACGAAGTAGTGGTTGTTGGCTACGGTACCCAGCGCAAAACAGATCTTACCGGTTCAGTGTCTTCCCTACGGGCAGAAAAGCTGCAGGAAATGCCGGTAGTGAGCATTGAACAGGCCGTACAGGGACGTTTGGCCGGCGTGCAGGTGCAGCAGACCTCCGGACAACCGGGTGCCGGCATCAGTATTCGTGTGCGGGGCGTGTCTTCCATAGCAGGCGGCAACGAGCCCCTGTATGTAATAGACGGTCTGCCGCAGTTCAATGATGATGTAAGAGGCGCCAACGGCCTGGCAACGATCAACCCTTCCGATATTGAATCTATCGAGATATTAAAAGATGCCGCCGCCACCGCGATCTATGGCTCCAGGGGCGCCAATGGCGTAGTGATGGTCACCACCAAAACAGGTAAGGCCGGGCCTCCCCGTGTAACGCTCGAAACGTCCCTGGGCTTTCAGCAGCTTCGCAAAAAACTGGAGCTGATGAACAGCACAGAATATGTGGACTTTGCCAAACGATATTACGCTAATTCCAACCTGCCAATGCCGGCCGACCTGGCCAACTTTACACCGACCATTAGTACTGACTGGCAGGATGAAGTGTTCCAGACGGGCGTGCTTTCCAATACCAGTCTCAATGTATCAGGCGGCACAGAACGCAGCCGTTATTTTATCTCCGGCGGCTATACGGACCAGCAGGGGATTGTAAAGAACTCCGGTTATAAACGTGCTGCAGTGCGTATGAACCTGGATAATAAGGTAAACGATTTTGTGAGCGTACATACTCACCTTACCGCTTCCCGGGCCATACAGAATGGTTTTTCCCCATCCGTGGGCGATAACACCCGTAACTTCGGTAAGTCGGGTATCGGCTCCATCATGCGCGCTGTTACCACTGTAGGTGTGAAGAACCCGGACGGTACCTATACCGATGTGACGCCTTTCAGCTTCAATGGTATCGACGCCGAGAACCCGGTGGCCATGGCAGATGAGGTGCTTGACCGCAATACCACTACCCGCGTACAGGGTGCCATCGATGTGAGGGCGCAGCTATTTAAAGGGCTGACCAATACCACCCGCCTGGCAGGTGATTTTTACCAGATCCGCCGCGACCTCTACTTTCCCCGCATCCTGCCCCGGCTGGGTAATAATATCGGCTCTGCAGAACTGGGAGAGTATGATAAAACCTCCGTATTGGCAGAAGACTTCCTGGAATACCGTTACAACTTCAGCGAAGCAACCTATATCGAAGCCATCGGCGGTGTTTCTTTCCAGCGAGAACGTTATAACAGCTTAGACCTGGCCGCCTCCGGCTTCGGGAATGATGCGCTGAAGAATTATAATTTCAGCTCTGCCACCTCTGTAAGCAAACCATTGACCAATGTTACAGAGAACACCATCATCTCTGCGTTTGGCCGTGTACGTTTTAACTATAAAGACCGCTACCTGCTGGCCGCCAGCGTGCGCCGCGATGGCGCCTCCGTATTCGCAGAGAATAACAAATATGGCGTGTTTCCTTCTGTGTCTGCCGGTTGGCGTATATCTGAAGAGCCCTTCCTGAAAAGCAGCGCCTGGCTGTCTAATTTGAAGTTGCGTGCCAGCTGGGGACAAGCAGGTAACCCCGCCATCAAGCCTTACCAGTCATTGCCGCTGGGCCTGACGGTGAACACCGGCCAGGGCGCCGGTACGGGCCTGGCAGTAGGCTTAGGCCCTTCGTTCCCCAATCCTAACCTGAAATGGGAAACCACTACGCAAACGAATATTGGCTTTGACGCCGGCATTATCCAGGAAAGGCTGCGCATCACCTTTGACTATTATGTCAAGACCACCAGCGATCTGCTGGCACTGGTACAATTGCCGCCTTCCGCAGGCGTAGGCGCCGGTATTGGCTCGGGCCCCAGCCAGGTGATCGATAATGTAGGAGAAGTGCAGAACAAAGGATGGGAGATTGGCCTGGGCGCCAGCATTATCAGCACCGGCGACTGGACCCTGGCGGTGGATGTGAACCTTTCACAAAACAAGAATAAGGTGACAAAGACAAAAGATGGTAAAGATATTCCCACCATTGCAGGGGGTAACGATGCATCCGGGGCTAACAGCATTATCCGGCCGGGCCAGCCTTTGTCTGCCTTCTTTGGCCCTGTATTCCTGGGCCTGGATAAGAGCGGCGTACCTATCCACGAGAATCTCAACGGGGATAAGGACAGCCAGGGAAGAGACATCATCAATGCCCTGGATAACCAGATCATCGGCAGTCCCTACCCGGATCTTTACTACGGCATCAATCCCACCATCCGTTACAAACGCCTTACCCTTACTTCCGTATGGGCCGGTGTAAGCGGCGGCAAGATCAATAATGCCGGTTTGTTTGATCTGACCCTCCCTACGGTGGCTAACCAGTATAACAAGCTGAAGGTGGTAAATGAGTATTACCCCACGCCCAGCCAGGCCGCGGGTAATGCGCATCTCCGTTCTTCCCGCTTTATGGAGGATGGCTCTTATTTCCGTCTCCGCAATATCCGGCTGGACTACAGCTTTAACATGAGCAAAAGCCGTGCGATCAAAAACCTGAATGTATATGTGAGCGCGCAGAACCTGCTCACCTTCACCAATTACTCAGGCTATGACCCGGAGGTAAACACCTTCAACGGGAACGATCGCCGGCAAGGTGTAGACCTCGGCGCCTATCCTTCCGCCAAAACTTACAACCTGGGATGCAGTGTAACATTTTAAAGCCATTAACCACATTGTTATGAAACGGATCAACATCTTAATGATATTCACCATCCTCACACTGATCATCTGCAGTGAAACAGGATGTAAAAAACTGCTGGAAGAAAAACCCAAGGCCACCCTGGAACTGGGCGACCTCGATTCGGTAACCCTTCAGCAATTGACCATAGGCGTATATGAACCCATGACCCGCAGTCGCGGACGTTTATGGGAATCTACCGTAGGACTGGGCTTTGAGCTGATGAGCGAGTATGCAGACGGCGGCCCCTCGCAGATCAACTGGAGCAATTATAATAACCTGCTCACTACACCTAACTCGCTTGCGCAATCCTGGACCACCTTATATGAAGCCATTGGCCGGGCCAACCAGCTGATCGCCAAACTGGATGCCAATACCAATATCAGCGCCAGCCTGAAGAACCGGGCCTATGCAGAATCCTATTTCGTAAGAGCGGTAAGCTATTACTTCGCCGTGCGTGTATGGGGTAAAGTGCCCATGCGGCTCAAGCCTATCCAGAACGTATCTGATGTGGCCATGCCTTTGTCTGATATCCCGGTGATCTATGCACAGATCATCAAGGACCTGCAGTTTGCAGAAGCCAACCTGCCGGTAACCGTGCCTTCTGATAATGCCGGACGGGCCACACAGGGCGCGGCAAAGACAGCGCTGGCAGATGTATATCTTACCCGTGGAGAATACCAGCTGGCGCGTGACAAAGCGAAGGAAGTGCTGGATAAGAAAGCCACCTATGGCTATGAGCTGGAACCTTCACTGGCTACTGTATATTCACCATCCTTAGCTACCAACCGGGAAGACGTGTTCTCGCTGAAGTTCTCCCAGGTAGTGGACCGTGGCGCCTTTATGGCTTCCTACTGGGCTGATTCCAAGGCAAAGGCCGCCGGTTATTCTGTAAGCGGCAACAAGTTCGGAGGTATCATCTCCCAGGTGCCGCTGATTCGCGACTGGGATAACAATGACCTCCGCAAGCAGTTCAGCCTGTATACCTCTTATGTGATCAATGGCGCCGTAGTAAAGGCGGAAATAGAGCCGGGCATTTACGATATGCGCCTTGGCAAGTACAGGGACCCCAATGCGCCGATAGATACCGGCAACGGCAATGATTTTTACTTCTGGCGTTTTGCAGATGTACTGTTGATCTATGCAGAAGCAGAGAATAAGCTGAACGGCGCTACTGCCGCTGCTTATGAGGCTATCAACCAGGTAAGAAGGCGGGCTTATGGCTTGCCTGCCGGCACACCCAGCCCGGTATCAGATCTGCCTGCCGGTCTTTCTCAAACCGCGTTCGATGATCTGGTGTTCCGTGAAAGAGGCTATGAGTTTATAGGAGAGGATAAACGTTGGTTTGACATGGTGCGCACCAACCGGGTGGCCAGCATTATCAGCGCAGCAGCCGCTCTGATCCCCAGTCCGGCACGTAAACCGGTGCCCGCAAAATTGCTGTTTGATCTGCCGGATGTAGAGCTGCAGAACAACCCGGCTTTGCAGTAATACTACTTAATAAAAGTGAAGAGGGCGTATCATTTATTTTGATACGCCCTCTCTTTTTATTGTTTGATTATTTTAACCTTTTTCTGAATGCCGTCCTGTTGTTGTATAACAACGATATACATGCCGGGTGTAAGGGACGATACGGAAATGGTGTTCCCGGGTTTCTTCACTGTCATGATCCCACGGCCATTAATATCATAGATGATGATCCTGTTCACCTTTTCATAGCCGCGAAGCTGCAATTGTTCTGTTACCGGATTGGGCGACAGCAGCACGCTGGGCTCATCTGCTTTAGGAGTTACCGCTGCCTGAGCCAGTCTGGCTGTTGAAACACTGGTAATGGTCAGGTAATTCAGGTTGAACCCACCGGTAGTAGTGGCAATACCGATGTTGTAGCTGCCTGCAGGCAGGCTTACCGTATGGGAGACAGTGGCCCAGTTCTGCCATCCGCCGGTATTCGGTATCACAACGCTGCCCAGTTGTGTAGCCCCTGCATCTTTTTCAAGCCGCAGCGAGGTGTTGGCATTCGGAGTGGCTACCCGATAGTCTATACGATAGGTACCTGTTGCGGGAATGGTCACCCGGTAGGACATCCAGTCGCCGGCATCTATCCATCCCACATTTTGTCCGCCGCCTGCGTCGGTGGTGGTTTCCACATCCACACCAGACATATAATTATAGGCTTCCGCCTGGATAACAGTGGAGAAAGAGGAGGAATTCGGTTCTACTTTCAGTGAGCTTGTTGAATCATTCCAGCTGTTGTCAACCAGGCAATTATCATCTGCTGTCAAAGTAAGTGTTGGTCCGCCGAAATTATCGTGCTTATACAGCGTCACTTTATAGCCGGAACTTATTTTGATGGAAGAAATATCATCATTAAGTATCCCCAATGCATTCAGCTGGCTGAGGGTATAGGTTCCCTGGCTGAGCCCTGCTGCATAACCGGCATAATTACAATCTTTATAAACCGTCACAGGTCCGCTGGGCGTAGTGCCCGCAAAACCGCCGATGGTAACAGTTGCCCGTATAGGTGAGGAGCTGTTGATCGTTGATGAATGGTTAAATACATCATCATAACAAAAGGCATAAGTGAGGCTCTGGAGACTGATATCACTGCGGTGCCAGAATTTGCAATACCAGTTATAGGGAGCTGTCTGGTAGTATTTGGATGCAGTGGCAAGATCCTGGGTAGCGCCTGTCGTCAGGTTCAGATCAATCGCATGACGATTGATGGCGGCGCAGATCTGTGCTTGTACTACCTTGTCCAGGTCACTGCCGGTGGCCATTACACCACTGCCTTCCATCACTTCGATATTGGTAGGCTTACGTGAGATGGTGCCCACCTGGCCATCGGAACTCCTGGTGAATGTAAATACATCTCCTGATACACGGCCGCTGAAAACGCCGGCATCCCCTGCGTTAAAAACAAGGGTGCCGTTCCGGTATTTAGACCAGATGGCATCAATGTAGGCGCCGAAATAATTGGCCTGGGCGCCGCCGGGCTGGAATGCGGTGGTCTTTGACGGAAACTTGATGATACCATTGGCGGCTTCATAGCAGGCGGCAAATTCAGCCGGGGCGGTAGACTGCCATAAAGAAAGGATCTGGCTGTGCGGGATGAACTCGCCTACCTTCTGATAGAAGCCGCCATTGCCCCACACTTCCAGGCCCATGGGATATTGGTAACCATCCACGCGGGTGGTGTTGGCCCAAAGTCCGTTGGGTGCATTGGCCAGCTCAATGGTTTCGTAGCGGATGCCCTGGTTGGGATCCGTGGGATTGGCGAGGTTGGGCGCTGCATAGCCACTGGGCGCACCGGATGCACCGAAGAAGTAAAGGAAGAGCTGCGAGTTGAAAGAGATCAGCATACGGCATCCTTTAATGCCCGGAATACTGATCGTCTTATTCGGTATCTCACTCAGCCGGGCAAAGCAGTTGGCATATTTGCCGTTACCACCGGGGCCCTGGTTACCATTGATCACCGGTCCGGGCACGGTGTTGTTGGCTACGCTCATCAGGTTGACGGTACCTGTTTTTGGATCGATCCATACATGGTTGTCACCAATGATACCTACAACTGCAACATACACGTTATTATCAGCATAGGCTGAGTTGTTGGACAACGTGAAGGGAACGGGAGATTGGGCCTGTACTTTGCTTTTAAGCATTATGGTGCATGCAAGGAGAAAGGCCATGCGGGTACAAAGTACCCTGACGAGGGAAAAGAAAGATCTGGTTTTCATAAATTATGGATATTAGGTTACAAATGTGCGCTGCTAATTTGCATCCACATAACCATTCGTCAGCGTATCCATTTTATATCCGAAATCCTGCTGCGATAAGGTGCGCATGAGCTTGAATGCACTCATGGTGGAATCAGGCCTGGGTACGCCTTCTCCGTACTGGAGGAAGGAAACTACTTTATGTTCTACTAACTGGCCTCTGCTGGTGATCTTTACCTGCAGCAGCGGCGCAAGGTTATAAGGATGCTTCAGGTTAAAAAGGCTATAGGTGGCGAAGTTCCCTAAGCTGTAGGCGATCAGCTTTTCTTTATACAGCTCCATGCCTCTTACCACATGAGGCCCGGAACCTATCACCATATCGGCGCCGGCGTCTACACAAAGATGCGCAAAACGTACCACATTGCCGCGGTCCTGACCGTAAAAGAACTCCTTCGCTTTAGGGGTGCGCGTGCGGGAATATCCTTCTGCGCCGCCATGAAAGAAAACGACCAGCACATCGCAGAATGGCCGCAGTTGTGTAACACGGGCCTGCACAAGCGAATCATCGTTCAGGTTAAGGCAATTGTTATGCGGTGCAAAAGAAACGAATCCGATGCGTGTGCCCTTCACGGTTAGTGTGTCTGTAGGGTGTTGTTGCACACCACTGGTGCGGATATTGTTCCTGCTTAGAAAATCCAGGGTATGCTGCACGCCTTTGGGGCCAAAATCAAAGGAATGATTGTTGGAAAGATTGAGGTACTCAAAGCCTGCATCCTTGTACCACTGCGCATATTTCAGCGGCGTGCAGAAAGCGTAGCATTGTGTAACACCGCACTTTTTATATACGGGCACACTGTCTGATACAACGCTCTCGAGATTGCCTATACGAAGATCGGTCTGCTGCAGGTAGGGCAGGGCATGCTGCAGGATACTGCCCTCCTGTTCGGGCGGCAGCATAGTACGTGAAGGATAGCTGGAGCCTACCATCATATCGCCTACAATAGAGATGCTGATGGTGTCATCTTTCGGTTCCTGCCAGGCGGGCAGTTCATGACTGATGAGTGCCGGTAGCTGGCGTGCGCTGTGCACAACGCCGGTATCACCGGAAAAGAAACATGGCAGGGCTACAAGCCCAATTACATTGAATGTCAGTAACTGAGCACTTTTAAGGCCAGATGATGTAGTCGGCATAGGAATGATAAAATAACTTCTTCAGGGATTAACCGGCTGTAAACATATAGAAATTATTTTACATTCCTGAGGGTGTGAATAACTAATGATATTCACATTTTGCTTATTCCGCCCGCAGACTTTTCACCGGGTTGGCCAGTGCTGTTTTAACTGCCTGATAACTAACGGTTGATAATGCAACGAACATGGCGCCGGCTACAACGCTGATAAAGATACCCACGGAAATGGATGTACGGTATTCAAATTTATTGAGCCATTGCTGCAGGAAATACCAGGCAAAGGGCAGGGCAATGCAGCAGGATAAGGCTACCAGTATTACAAAATCTTTGGACAGCATGCGCCACAGGTTAAATACCGATGCCCCCATTACTTTGCGGATGCCGATCTCTTTGGTGCGTTGTTCCGCCATAAAGGAGGCGAGGCCAAAGAGGCCCAGGCAGCTGATGAGTATAGCCAGGCAGGCAAATACGGCAGAAAGCTTTCCAATGCGTTCTTCGTCACCGAACTTCCGGTCGTACTCCTGGCTGGTAAAGGTATATTCAAAGGGAGCGGCCGGGTTATATTTTTTAAAGACGGCTTCGATCTGCGGCAATGCTTTGCTCATGCTCATCCCGGGATTTACTTTAATATTGATAAAGTTTCCGCCTACGTGCAGGATACTGTAAACGGTGGGAGGCACTGCCAGGTAAGGGGAGGCCATGATCATATCTTTGATAACGCCGATTACCGTATATGTTTCACCGTTACGACGGATGACCTGTCCTACAGGGTCTTTCAATCCCATATATTTCACAGCGGTTTCGTTCAGTACAATGGCGCTGGAATCTGTGCGGTAAGCCCTGGAGAAATCGCGGCCTGCCACAAACCGCCAGCCCAGTGTCTTACCATATTCATGTCTTATTTCGATGGTGGCAAAAAGATCCTTCATGCCTTCCGGCTTTCCCGGCCATTCAAAGCCGCCGCCGCCAGACCATATGTCTGTTACGGGGCATTGCGATTCGGCCATATCCACTATCGTGCCGGTGCTTAAAAGCGTGTTCCGGATAACCTGATAGTTCTTATAGATCTCCGGTGTTGTTTCACGGATGGATAAGAGGCCATTGCGGTCATAGCCAACAGGCCGCTCCTTTGCATACTGTATCTGTTTGAAAACGATCACGGTGCCGGTGATCAGCAATACGGAAACAGTAAACTGAACCACTACCAGCACCTTGCGGGGGATCGCCGCCAAACGCCCTGCACGGAAAGTGCCTTTCAGCACTTTTATGGGCTGGAAAGAGGACAGGTATATGGCAGGATAGCTGCCGGCAACCAGGCCGGTCAGGAGGCTGAAACCAATTATTATGAACCAGTATACAGGGTTGAACCAGGGCACTGTTATTTGCTTGTTGGATACATTATTGAACCAGGGCAGGGCCAATTGCACGAATATTACAGACAGCACCAGTGCAAATAGTGCCAGCAGTACAGATTCACTGTAGAACTGGCCGATCAGTTGTATGCGTTCCGAACCGATCGCTTTGCGGATGCCTACTTCCCTGGCGCGTTTTTCCGAACGGGCGGTGCTCAGGTTCATAAAATTAATGCAGGCCAGCAGCAACACGAAGAAGCCGACGATGCCAAAGAGCCATACATACGTGATCAATCCCCCGGTGTTGATACCATCCTTAAATTCGGAGTACAGGTGCCATTTGCGCATGGGGTGCAGAAACAGTGCAGTTTTCACATCATCCCTGTGAGGGATTCTTTTATTCAGCAGGTCCGTTATCTTTTGGGACACTTTAGCGGCATCCGCATTTTCAGCTAATTGTACCAGCAGCCCACAACTGCTGTTCTCCCAGCTATCTTTTATGGCCCGGATCCAATCCCATGAGTTTACATAAAAGTCCCAGGGCATGATGTACCTGATATTACTGTAGCTGCAGTTAACAGGGAAGTCTTCATATACCCCGGCCACTTTCAGGGTCATGATATTATTTATTTTGACGGTCTGTCCCATTGGATCTGTATCGCCGAATAGCTTTTTCGCTGTGGTGCCGTCCAGGAGTATCGAGCCGGGATCTTTCAGCGCGGCCCTGTTGCCCTGTAACATTTTCAGCGCCAGCAGTTCGGGTACCCCAGCCTCCGCCGCCCCGCCATTCACGTTAAATATCCGGTCTCCGTTGGAAAGCATGCACCCGCTCATAGCCACATTCACCACTTCTTTGAAATCACCAGGGTAAGCCTGCCGTAAGGCTGCTGCGAGAGGAATGGGCACACCTGCAAAAGCCACGGTTTCCCCACTACCACTGCGGCGTTGCCATACCTCCGCTACCTGTTCATAATGCTGAAAGTTCTTATCATAAGACAGCTCATCCCATATCCAGAGCCCTATCAACAAGGCTACGGCCATGCCAAGTGCCAGGCCGAAGATGTTGATCACGGAAAAGGTTTTGTATTTAAGCAGGTTACGAACAGCTATTTTGCAATAGTTCCTGAACATCGTGGTGTTTTTTGATTACTCACGGGAAATTTCCCTTGTCTGGCCAAGCAAGAAAGTTGCCACTTTATAGGCTCCGCAACAGGCCTGCATTTATTGTACGCGCACTGCCCAATGCTGTACGCATGTGAACAAGTAATGTCCGGAAATGGACGCTGGTAATGGTCCTTACAATTCCATGACGCAGCCGGGCGCTCCCCTCATGGCGCGATAAAAATAGTTAACTTTGCGATGCAAGACTGAATTGAAAAGGGTTTAACAGCATTCGTATGGAATTGGTTCACGAAACAACTTATCAGGCTGCCAGTAAGGTGGCTGAAATTATAGAAACGCATTTCTTCAAACATCTGGCGCTTGCTAAAGAGAACGGGGAAGTAGACCTGGCCTGCGCGCCGGATGCAGGGATCGTTGAAAAAATGATCGACGTGGCCTTCTGGGCCAGCCTTCGTAAAGAAGAAGGTAACTCCACCAAGATATCGCTGGCTTTCCTGAAACCCACCCAGGCCGGGAAACCATTATTGTTCGAAAAGCGCATGCCGCTTACGGTAAAGGTGTTGAGTAAACTGGCGCCTGGTGTGGAACGTGCAGGAGTGCATGTGGGCGTATGGTATGAAGGTTCCGAACTCTATATCTGGGGCACCACCATTAAGCTGCCGAATTACTGTTTTGTGCTGGATGTGTCAGAGCCTGCATTGCTGGTAGTAAAGCAGCGGCGTATTATCGGCCTCGGCAAGTTTACCAACGTGGCAGTATTACGCGGCGACCAGATCAAAGTAGTAGATGAAAACAGCGGCTTGGCGCCTGATAGCCCGGCTATTCTTACTTCTCTCCTGGGCCTGAGCTCTTCGGCCCTCTGGAATGATCCCGTGAATGTGCTGATACAGATCGCAGTGTCTATGCGGGCACATGGACGGGGCGGTATATTGCTCGTTACGCCTTCATGCCATGATCACTGGAAAGCGTCTATTATCCATCCGCTGCAATACCCGGTATCTCCTGCGTTTTCCGGTGTGTCTGACCTGGTGCGCCAGGACGGGGGCACAGCCAGCGATATTTACTGGCAGAATGCCCTGAGAAGGGAGGTGGAAAATATTACCGGCCTCACGGCAGTAGATGGCGCTACGGTGATCAATGACCGCCATGAGCTGCTGACCTTTGGTGCTAAAATAGCGCGTGCTAATGATTCTACGCCGGTTGAAAAGATGCATTTCATAGAGCCGGTCATCGGTGGGCATCCTGTATCGGTACATCCTTCCAGTGTTGGGGGCACCCGGCACTTGTCGGCCGCCCAGTTTGTACATGATCAGCGTGATTCCCTGGCCCTGGTGGCCTCCCAGGATGGGTATTTCACAGTTTTTTCCTGGTCAAAGCAGGCGCAGGCGGTACAGGCGCACAGGATAGATGTGTTACTATTGTAAGTTTGAAGTTTGAGGTTTGAAGTTTGAGGTTGGTTAGATGTTGAAAGTTAGGGACAGGTATTCTTCCTTAACCTCTAACTTCTAACGAACCTCAAACTTCAAACCTCAAACTTTAAAACCCCGTTGAGTTGCTGATTGTTTCCCATTCCTTATAATCCTGGTGCAGCTTTTCCAGTTTTGTCTGGGCGCGCTGATAGGCATCGCCACCCAGCAGCAGGAGCACGGGTGGTTGTGCACTTTCCGTAATGCGGATCATGGCTGCAGCAGCTTTGTCAGGGTCGCCGGCCTGCTGCCCATCCATCTGCAGAAACTTTGCATGGGAGGCCCTTACTTCCTGGTAGGCGTCAATGGGGCGTTGGGCCAGGTTCAGTGATCCCGGTGAAAGGAAGCTGGTCCTGAATGCACCGGGTGCTACGGCGGTTACATGAATACCAAAAGTGCGTACATCTTCTGCCAGCACTTCAGACAAAGCGATCACAGCCGCTTTGGTGGCGGCATAGGCGGCCCAGCCGGTAACGGCAGTAATGCCTGCAATAGAAGCGATGTTAATGATATGGCCTGAACGCTGAGCCCGAAGGTAGGGCATTACCTTACGGATCACATTGATCACACCGAATACATTTACGTCAAATGCCTGGCGTATTTCTTCATCAGTTAGCTCTTCCAGGCTACCGCCGATGCCATAGCCGGCATTATTCACTACCACATCGATCCTGCCAAAGGAGCTGTGGGTATCTTCCAGTGCGGCGCCTACGCTTTGTTCATCTGACAGGTTAACCTGCAGGGGTAGAAAATTGGCCGGATGACCGCCTGCCGCGCTGATCAGCTCATCGATGTTGCGGGAAGTGGCTGCTACCTGCTGCCCGGCAGCCAGCAGCTGTTTCACCAGGCTAAGGCCAAAGCCTTTGGAAGCGCCGGTAATAAACCATACTTTTTTGTTGCTCATCATCATTGATTTTGATGGCACAAAGTTAAACCAGGCAGGAGGGAGGCGGGTTGCCCATATCAAACGAATAGTTACATAATTCAAACAAAGGGAAAAACACATAGACATGCATTGCTTTTGATTATTGATCCTATATTTGTTCCCGGAATCAAAAAACGGTGCTATGAATTTTAACCTGGATAAGATACCCGGACGTACAGCGCAACCACGCTCTTTTGGACTGACAATGGTAACAGACAAAGGGCTTAGCCTGCAGGATACAAAAGATTTTCTCTCCATATCAGCGCCTCATGTGGATGTTGTGAAGCTGGCATTTGGCACAGCACATGTTACCCCCAACCTGGCGGAGAAAATAAAACTATACCAGTCATATAATATCCCGGTGTACTTCGGTGGTTTGCTGTTTGAAGCCTTCCTGGTCCGTAACCAGTACGACGATTTTGTGAAAGCGATCAAAGAATATGGCATTACGCACATAGAAGTGTCTGATGGCGCCGTTACTATTCCCCATGCAGAAAAGTGTGGCTATATTGAAAAGCTCTCCAAACTGGGCACTGTTTACAGCAAGGTTGGCTCCAAGGATAAAGACCGCCAGCATATCACACCGCCTTACAAATACATTGAAGTAATGAACGCCGAAATGGAAGCCGGGGCACAGTATATTGTTGCCGAAGCAGGCGAGAGCGGTACTGTAGGCATTTACCGTGATTCCGGCGAAGTACGCGAAGGGCTGGTGCAGGAAATCCTTACCCGGATACCCCATGAAAAGATCATATGGGAAGCTCCGCTGAAGAACCAGCAGCTGTACTTCCTTGACCTGATAGGCTGTAACGCTAATCTGGGTAATATCCCATCCTATGAGGTGATCGCCCTCGAAGCGATGCGTGTAGGCTTAAGGGGAGATAGTTTCCATTTTTATTTAGGAGAGTAACAGTTAATGCCTGAATAAAATAATAGCCAGCATGACCAGCACTACGTTAAAGCTGTAATACAGGATCGTTATGATCACCTGGTACAGCAACACTTTCCACAAGGGGATCTCCCGGTATAAACCACTTATCATAAACGTGGTGTAACTGATCGCTATCAGCAATTGTATATACAACATCGTTCTGCTGTCTGTCTCCATACTGCTGCCCAGCAATAGATACAGCAGTATATGGGATAAAGAGATGGTCCCTGCTATAAATACATTGATCACACAATATTCTGCATAGTTGTGCCGCCGGTAGAATAAATACATCAGCAGTGCGCTCATGGGCAGCAGGAATACGAAAAAGATCTTAAGGTACCTGAAAACGAACGACTGCATGTCGTAAGCTTCCAGCTGCGCCGGAGTGGCATGCGGCGGGGCATGATGCACCAGCGAAAATGCTACGCTCTGCAAGCCCAGCATGATCAGGAAATAAATGAAGGGATTGAAATACTTCTTACGCTGCCCCTCCAGGTAATTACGCGCGGTTTGTCCGGGTTGGGAGATCAGGGCAGCAGTAAGCCCGAGAATGTTTGTTTCCAGGTGTGTAATGCTGTGAGACAGCTCATGCATCAGTTCTGGGATCGTGAAGCGGCTTACCGAGGCCTTTTGCCCACATTGCGCACAGTACTTACCGGTAAGTGTTGCACCGCAGTTTTTGCAGTTGGTCATAGTGATAGGGTAGGTTCAACGAATTAAACGAATTTCTATCACATTTGCAACGTGTTTATTTAGCCATTAAGAGGTAAAACATATAATCTGTCATGGGCGCATCGTGCCAGTCCAGGTGGTGCCCGATGGTGATCAGCTGACCGCGGTGGTAAGTGCTGTGATTCATAGTGTGCTGCACGATCTCGAATACCGGGCGCCTCACTTCTCCCACAAAAGGAATATTCACATAACATTCTTCAGCCAGCTCTTCATCGCTCAGAGATTGCAGGTGCTGTACAAATTGTGCAGACTGTTCCAGGATATCAGTATACAGATCTTCTACCTTGCCCATAAAAACGGCGCCATAGGCAAGCTCCGGCGTAACACCTGTCAGGCTGGAAAGCCAGAATTCCTGTACCTGCAGAATATGGTATAAGGTCTGTTTGATGCCGGAGAAGCTGGATGCCACTGCTTCATCCTGCAGGTAGGCCGGTTTGTTCTTCAGCCAGTTGATCAGCTGTTCATTGGCCCAGTGGTTGTAGGTAGCATAATCACGTGTAAGTGTGGCGAGATTGGCGGATGTTTGGGTGATAGTTGCAGTTTGTAACATAGTGTTTGTTTTATGATACAAAGCAACTACGGGCAAGTGACAGCCTTATGTCAGTAGGGGTAAAAAAAAGTTGTCGATTCTATAAATAGCTGATAAACAGTTTATAATAAATAATACTTTCGATATTGTACCTTTGTGCATTAACGACTTTTATAAATGATTACCATCGGCGCCTATAACAAGCTAAAAGTGAAGAAAACCTCTGATTTCGGACTGTTTATGGACGGAGGGGACCAGGAGATACTCCTGCCTAAAAGATATGTACCAGCCGGGGCTAAACCGGGGGATGAGCTGGAAGTGTTCCTCTACCATGATTCTGAGAACAGGCTGACCGCTACTACTGAGCGGCCTAAAGGTATCGTGGGCGATATAGTGAACCTGAAGGCGGTTGATGCCACTGAACAGGGGGCATTTCTCGACTGGGGACTGGCAAAAGACCTGTTTGTGCCCAAATCACAACAGCTTACCCGTATGCATAAAGGCCAGGAATACCTGGTAAAGATCTATATAGATAACCTCAGCGGCCGTATTGCCGCCACGGAGAAAATAGACCCCTATCTGAGTAACGAGCACCTCACCGTGAAGGAAATGGACCCGGTAGACCTGATCATTTACCGGCGTACCGACCTCGGTTATGTAGTGATCATCAACCAGCAGCATACCGGCCTGCTGCATTTTAATGAGGTGTTCCGCCCGGTAGACATCGGCGATCGCCTGCAGGGCTTTGTAAAGAAGATCAAGGAAGAGAACAGGATCGATGTCGTAGCCGGACAGGCAGGCTATAAAAAAGTGGAAGATGAAACCGGCAGGATCCTCCAGCTGCTGCAGGAGAATAACGGTTACCTGCCTTACCATGATAAATCAGACCCTGAGGAGATCTACGCTTTCTTCGGCATGAGCAAGAAAACCTTCAAGATGGTCACCGGCGCATTGTATAAGCAGCATAAGATAGCCTTCACCAAAACAGGGATACAATTGATAGAGCAAAGCTAGTGGCTGTTTTTCAGCAGCACTTCCATCCAAAAAATAAACCATAAGAATTACTAATAAATTTAGTATGTTTGCTAAACAAATTAGTTGGTAATTCTAAACCGTTTAATCTACCCATGGGGGGAAGCAAGGCAGATATTATTGCACAATTGCAAAGGGACATTCTTTCCCTGCAAGGCTTCAGATCAACCGCAAAAAGCACGGCGGCTGACCTTGGCTTAGGGCCCATCAAACACGCTTTCCCCAACGCTACTTTTCCTACAGATGCAATACATGAGTTCCTGAGCGGCGCGGCAGAACATTCCGCCGCAACAGCCGGTTTTATCAGCGGTCTTTTAGGGCGCCTGATGCAAAATACCGGCGCCTGCGTATGGATCAGTACTGCCCGCTCATTATTTCCTCCTGCATTGAAAGTTTTTGGTATCGAACCTGACCAGGTCATTTTTGTGACCATGGAACGGGAAAGAGATGTGCTCTGGGCCATGGAGGAAGCGCTGAAATGTAAAGGACTGGCAGCAGTGGTAGGAGAAATAAAAGAGCTCAGCTTTATGGCCTCCCGGCGCCTGCAGCTGGCAGTGGAACAAAGCAATGTGACCGGTTTTATTATTCGTCACCAGCCCCGGTATACTGGTGTTACAGCCTGTGTATCCCGCTGGCAGATCACACCCTTACCCAGTGAGCTGGAAACCGGTTTACCCGGCATTGGCTTTCCTCGATGGCAGGTGTCGCTGCTGAAGATCCGTAACGGCCGCCCGGGCGTCTGGCAGGTGGAATGGTCCGGCGGACGGTGCAACCTGTTAACAACTGCCGCTATCGCCGGCCCACAGCAGCCTGAACATGAAACACGTTTGAGAGTGTAAAATCTTATGCCGCAACGCTATGTCAACATATGGTTTCCGCATTTAATGACGGATTGGTTTTCCATCCGCCGGCCGGAACTGCGTAATACCGCTTTTGTATTGGCAGCGCCGGATCATGGCCGGATGATCATCACAGCAGCCAATCCTCTTGCGCATTGGCAGGGCGTTGCAGCAGGTATGGCCGTGGCAGATGCAAGAGCGGTGCATCCTTCTTTACAGGTGATAGATGATATACCCGGACAAGCAGAAAAGCTCCTGGATGCACTGGGCAAATGGTGCATCCGGTTTACACCTGTAACAGCCGTAGACCTGCCTGATGGACTGATCCTTGACGCCAGCGGCTGCGCCCATCTTTGGGGAGGAGAGACGCCCTACCTGGAAGACCTTACCACCCGGTTGAAAATTGCCGGCTACCATGTACGCGCCGCCATGGCGGATACTATTGGCGCGGCATGGGCAGTGGCGCATTCCGTAAAAGAGATCACTACCATTATTCCTGCCGGTGAACAACAGGAGGCATTGCTACCTTTGCCACCGGCTGCCTTACGCCTGGAACCATTGGTAGTGGAACGCCTGCTTAAACTGGGACTTCACCATATCGGCAGTTTTATAGGCATGCAACGTTCCGCCCTGCGGCGTCGTTTTGGCGTGGAGATGCTCTTGCGGCTGGACCAGGCCACCGGAATGGAACGGGAAACCATTCTGCCTTTAATACCTGTAGAACCTTACCAGGAACGGCTGCCTTGCCTGGAACCCATTATTACACGCAAAGGCATTGAAATAGCCCTGGAGCGCCTGTTAAATACACTCTGCCAGCGTCTGCAGCAGGAAGGTAAAGGTATTCGTACTGCCATGCTCAAATGCTATCGCATCGATGGTAAAATAGAGCAGGCAGCTATCGGCACCAACCGTGCTTCGCATCATGTAGATCATCTTTTCAAACTGTTTGAGCTTAAAATAGACGGGATCAGGCCTGATCCAGGCATAGAGCTGTTCGTACTGGAAGCGCCCAAAGTAGAAGAGGTGACAACCTCGCAGGAAGCATTATGGCGGGATGCCGGTGCTATGGAAGATGTGGGACTGGCAGAACTGCTGGACCGCCTGGCTGCTAAGGCTGCCAAAGAAGGCATCCGCCGTTATGTACCGGATCAGCATCACTGGCCCGAACGCTCTATCAAACTGGCAGCTTCCCTTGGCGAAAGGCCGGCCACTCCATGGCGTACAGACAGATCGCGTCCTATTCGCCTGTTGGCGCAACCGGAGCCGGTGATGGTTTCCGCGCCTATACCTGATTATCCGCCTATGGTATTTCGTTACAAAGGTGTGGTGCATGAAATAAAGAAGGCAGATGGACCGGAACGCATCGAACGTGAATGGTGGCTGGAGGAAGGAGAGCACCGGGACTATTATGCAGTGGAAGATCAGGAAGGCCGGCGTTACTGGCTTTTCCGCTCCGGCCATTATGATGTTGATAACCCGCATGCATGGTTCATCCATGGTTTTTTTTCATGAAAGCAAAAGAGGAAATATCGAAATACACAGAACTGCAGGTCACCAGCAATTTCAGTTTTCTGCGGGGCGCCTCGCACCCGGAAGAGCTGGTAGAACAGGCCGCCATCTATGGATATACTGCCATTGCCATTACAGACCGTAATACCCTTGCCGGTATTGTACGGGCCCATGTTACCGCTAAAGAGAAAGGCATCCGTTTTATTCCTGCCTGCCGCCTGGACCTGCTGGATGGCCCCAGCCTGCTGGCATATCCTACCGATAAAGCAGCCTATGGACGGCTTTCTGCATTGCTCACAAAAGGGAATCTCCGTACCGAGAAAGGTAAATGCGATCTGTATAAAGCAGATGTTTTTGAGCATGCAGCGGGCATGAAATTTATTGTAGTACCTCCTGCTGCTTTGAATGAAAAGTTTGAGTTCGATTCCTCCTTTCAGCAGGCGCTGAAAACCTGTCGTGAAGCTTTGGGCGCGAACCTCTACCTGGGCGCCATCCGTTCTTACCAGGGAGATGACCTGAAAAAACTATATCGCCTTTCACAGTTGGCTGAACGTTATGATGTTCCCCTGGTAGCTACCAATGATGTACATTATCATTATCCTGACCGGCGGCAGTTGCAGGATGTATTGACCTGTATCCGCGAGAAATGCACTGTTTATAACGCAGGTTACCGTTTGCACGAAAATGCGGAAAGGTACCTGAAACAGGAAGAAGAGATGTGCCGCCTGTTCCGCAATTATCCTGATGCTATCCGCCGCACACAGGAAATAGCGGATGCCTGTCAGTTCTCCTTGGATACGCTGCAATATGTTTACCCGAAAGAAGTGGTGCCGGAAGGCCGTACACCACAGGAAGAGCTTAGATTCCTGGTATATAAGGGAGCAAAGGAGATGTTTAATGGGGTGATCCCGGAAAAAACACACGCGAACATTGAAAAAGAACTACAGTTTATTGAAGAACGAAACTATGCATCTTATTTTCTCACCGTTTACGATATTGTACGTTTTGCCAGGAGCCAGGATATTTTGTGCCAGGGCCGCGGATCTGCGGCTAATTCCACTGTTTGCTACTGCCTCGGTATCACCTCTGTTAACCCGGAGAAATTTGATCTGTTATTTGAGCGCTTTCTTTCTGCCGCACGTAATGAGCCGCCTGATATAGATGTGGATTTTGAACATGAACGCAGAGAAGAAGTAATGCAGTACATCTACAATAAGTATGGTCGTGACAGGGCTGCTATCGTAGCCACCGTGACTGAATTGCATCAGAAAGGTGCCGTGCGGGATGTAGGGAAAGCCATGGGACTTTCTGTTGATACCCTTAACCTTCTCGCAGGCGCGGGCTGGCATTATACAGATAAAGGGATCGATCTAAAACGCATTGTTGAACAAGGATTGGATCCTACAGATCCGCATCTCAGTAAAGTGATACAGCTTACTGAACAGTTCATGGGCTTCCCCCGCCAGCTGGGACAGCATACCGGCGGCTTTGTGATCACGGAAGGCAAACTGACCGATCTCTGTCCTATACTGAATGCCCGAATGGAAGACCGCACCTGTATTGAATGGAATAAAGATGATATTGAAGCATTGGGATTTCTGAAGATAGATGTGTTGGCATTGGGCATGCTGACTTGTATACGAAAGGCTTTCAACTTGTTGAAAGAGCATCACAATAAAGACTATACACTGGCTAATATCCCGCAGGATGATCCGGCTGTATATGAAATGACGAGCCGCGCAGATACTATTGGAGTATTTCAGATAGAAAGCCGCGCACAACAGTCCATGTTGCCGCGATTACGGCCTAAGAAATTCTATGATCTGGTGATCCAGGTGGCTATTGTAAGGCCAGGGCCTATCCAGGGTGGGATGGTACATCCTTACCTGCGCCGTCGGCAGGATCCATCACTGGTTGAGTATCCTTCTAAAGCACTGGAAGAGATCTTACACAAAACATTAGGAGTCCCTTTATTCCAGGAGCAGGCTATGAGGATTGCCATCGTAGCGGGAGGCTTTACCGCAACAGAAGCTGATGCGCTCAGGCGAAGCATGGCTACTTTTAAGGCGAAAGGAAAGGTCTCTAATTTTAAGGAGAAACTGGTAAGTGGTATGTTGGAAAGAGGATATACGGAAGAATATGCCCTTCGCATTTTTAAACAGTTAGAAGGTTTCGGCAGCTACGGCTTTCCGGAAAGCCACGCCGTGAGCTTTGCCCTGCTGGTATATGTATCTTCCTATATCAAATATTATTACCCGGATGTATTTGCCTGTGCATTACTGAACAGCATGCCCATGGGTTTTTACCAGCCAGCGCAGATAGTGATTGATGCACAAAAGCATAAAGTAGAGGTAAGGCCGGTAGATGTGAACCTTTCCTATTGGGATAATACAATTGAAAACAAAGAAAGCAAGCCTTATGCAGTCCGCCTGGGCTTCCGCCAGGTAAAAGGCCTGCGGGAGGATGATATGCAGGCGCTGGTAGCCGCAAGGGGAAACGGCTATACAGCTGTTCATTCATTAAGGGATGCCGGTGTACCGCAAACAGCCATCGAGAAACTGGCGGATGCAGATGCATTCCGGTCAATGGGACTGGACCGGCGGCGTGCATTGTGGGAAGTATCTGCCCTGCATGATCGTCCTGTCGGAGTATTCACCGGCCAGCCTTCAGAGAGTGCGGTTGAAGCGCCTGCAGCGCTGCCGGAGATGCGCTTGTCTGAACATGTAGTGCATGATTATGCAGCTACGTCTTTGTCCCTGAAAGCCCACCCGGTGAGCTTTGTCCGGGAGAAGCTGGAGCTGCTGCGGGTAATACCCATCAAAGAGCTGGACAATATGAGCGACGGTATGCCGGTAAAAGTAGCCGGACTGGTATTGGTACGCCAAAGACCAGGTACTGCTAACAACATCCTTTTTATTACGATCGAAGATGAAACCGGAACCGCCAACCTGGTAGTGTTTGAAAAGCTATTTGATCAATTCAGGAAAGAGATACTGCCTGCAAGATTCTTGATGGTAGAAGGCAAACTGCAAAAGGAAGGCGAAGTAGTACATGTGATCCTCAGCAGCTGTAATGATGTATCGAAATTATTACGTGGCTTGACGGCGCCTGCAACGGAAGACGCAAAAGACGCCAACATAGAAATGATCTTTCCCGATGGCAGGAACTTTAAGTAAGCTGCAATCGCACCATCGCCCTGCTTTTCCCATTTTGCTGCACGATACTGAACCCATTATCTGTGAAAGCCGATAATATACCCACCCACAGAAAAGGCGCCGGTACCTTATCATCATAGGGTATGGCCGGGTAGGCCTCCAGCACTTTGATCTTCCGCTTCCTGGCATACGCCACCGCTGCTGCTATCAGGCGCTTTGAAAGTCCTTTGCGGCGATATTCCTTCTTAATAAAGAAACAGGTAATAGACCACACCGGCTGATCATCTATCCGCTTAAAGCTCCGGCTGTTCTCTATTTTAATATAATCTTCCCTGGGGGCCATGGCAATCCATCCAATGGGTATATTATTCATGGTAGCTATCAAGCCACTTGGTTTACCGGCCTGTACCAGGCCCCTCATCAGATCCTTATTACCATCAAATTTATTAGCTGCAAACTCCCTGCTGGATAAGCGAAACACCATGCACCAGCAGCCCCCGCATCCTCCTTTTTCACCCATCAGGGTTTCGAACTGTTCCCAGTTAGCCGGTACAAGCGGGTTTAATTCCAGATCATATCTATTCATGACTGCAAGCTAAGCATCTTCTATCAGGCCCCCTTAAGAAATCTTGCTTTTATCCTGCACCCCGCCCTTAACCTCTAACCAAAAAAAAGAAGCCCCCCGTCAACCTTCGGAGGGCTCCACAACATCACGTCTTCAAGGCTAAGGGATCAATAGTTTACTATTGATAGCAATGTTTCCGATCACATATTTCACTACGTACATTCCTTTTGGTAAACGGCTGATGTCCAGCGTGGTTTGCGATTGCAACCGCTCTGTATGCACCATCTTACCCTGCAGGTCAAACACCTGTAAGGCGCCGCCACCTTGTAAACCAGATAGTGTTACCCTGGCTTGTCCTGCAGTAGCAGGATTAGGCGAGATAAGCAATGCGCCTTTTTCTGCTGCCGGCAATTTGTGGCCGGATACAAACAGACCGCTTTCCCTTGCAGCAGCTGCACTGGCGCCTGACAGAATCAGCGTACCGAACGCGCTGGTATTCGTATAGTTATTCACGTTCCCATACCATACCGCCTGGCCGTCGCGTGCGCCGCCATTATCGTCATCATCATAACCTACATCAAAACCAATAGCCAGATCGGCTGCAGGAGTAAGGCCCAGCTGTGACCAGGGAATGCTTATTTCTACACTGTAACCGCCGGGGATGGCAGCCCAGGCGTGCTGTACGCCGCTAACTGCTACTTTGGTGAAAAGGCCGCTGCTGTTATAGGTTTTAATAAACTGGTTATCGCTGCCATCATACACTGACAATTTGTTATTGTTGGCGTCAATGTATATTTCCACTGCATCATTATCCCAGGCGTCGGGAGAATCGTTGTACGGGGAAGCGTCGAGTACTTTAACGCCGATGTAGAGGTTGTTATTGTCCCACAGCGCGCCAAATGTGGCCGTGTTATTTGTCGTGTTGACAGTATGCTTGGAGATAGATTTACTCAGGTTCCAGGCGCTTTCGCTCAGGTTGCCGTTAACGGTAACGGTGCTGCTTACACGGGCGGCATATACTTTACCGGTGGAATCAGTTGGCGGATCGGGTGGATTGTTATTGCCGCTGCAGGTGGTGAGATAAACGGTGCCGAACAGGCGCGGATCAGACCAGGCCATGCTGGTAGTGGCAAAGGAGGCGATCTGTGCATCGCGCGTGCCGTTGTTATCGTCATCATCCACCTGTACGTCCAGGCCGATGGCTTTGCCCAGGGCAGGAGTAGTTCCCAGTGTAGTCCAGGGAATGGCTACTTCCAGGTTATAACCACTGCTGGTGGCATATTCGCGGAAGTTAATACCGGTAGTACGGTTTACGGAATTGCCGCCTACCTGTACGGTATTGTCGTTCCAGCGGAAACCTAACTGAAAATCATTCACGCCGTCATAGGATGCGCCTTTGTTGTTGTCAGCATCCACAAAGATCTCGATCACATCATCTTCCCACCAGCTGCTGCCGGAGTCGTTAATGCGGGTAGCATCATTCACCTCTACCAGCAGGTACAGGTTAGTATTATCATACAATGCACGCCATTTGCCGGAATAATCTCCCGGGATACCGCCCAGGGTAACATTGCTGATGCTCTTTGCCGGCGCTGCACTCCAGGCCGCATCTATGGTCTGGTCTATCACCGGGGCAGTGCCGGATACCTGCGCGATCACGGGCGATGTGCAGGGCGGATTATCATTATCCGCAATGGTGATCACTGCAGTGGTATCGCCGCCACGGTTATAACCGGTGCCGGGATTTAAAGTGAGCCGCAGATTTTCCGGTCCTTCAAAGCTGGCATCATCAACAGGCGTGATGGTAATGGCAACAGACTGGCTGGAAGGCGTAAGTGTAACAGATCCTGTGAGCGCCGGACTGGCGGTATAATCATTCGCGCCCGCTGTGCCGCTAAGCGTATAGCCCACGGTAATATTCTGTGTAATCCCCTGTGTGCTGATGGTAAACACACCGGTGTTACCACCTTCTGCGGCAGCGGCATCTGTGGCAATTACGTTCACACCGGGTACGATGGATATCTTACGTGTAGCCGTAAACGATCCGCTTTGTGTGGTAGCGGTGACCGTGGCAGTGCCCAGCCCTACAGCGGTGGCCTTGCCGTTGGCATCCACGGTAACTGCTGCCGTGTTGGAGCTGGACCAGCTGATGTTCTTGTTGGTAGCATCCACCGGTTGTATGGCCGCTCTCAGTGTAACGGACTGTCCCATTGCCAGTGTCGTATCTGCCGCAGGCGAAATAATGCTCACGCCCGTAACCGGGATATTGGCATTTTGTATGATCAGCTGGAAATTGGTGTTGCGGTTGATATACGTGCCGGATTCCGCGTTGGTGACCGTAAGGTTATTAAAGGTAGCCGTCTGCGAATTAGCCTGGCAGTAGATACCGAATCCGCCGTATACATCTGCCGGTACATCGCGGGTAATGGGATCAAGGCCGGTGCCGTCTATAATGGTGTTATTGAATACCAGGTGGTGGATGTTGTTGCCAAACATTTGCACGGCATCACGCTGCGAGCGCAGAATGGAGTTGTTGTCAAACTGCAGGTTGAAAATGCCGGTGTTGGCATATAATTCAACAGCGCCGCGTTTCTGGTTCCAGAGATCATAGCTGGTACCGCAACCGTTGATGGTGTTTTCGTATACGCGGATCACATCGCCGGGGTATTCAAAGGTGAATCCGCCAAAATCATTGGTAAAGCGGATACCGGATCCACCCACGCCGTCTTTGATCAGGTTATGGTGCACCTCATGACCAGTACCACCAAAAATGCCGATACCGCCTGCCCGCCAGGTGTTCTCAATAGTGTTGTTACGGAAGATGTTGTTGCGGCAGGTTTGGTTATTGCCCGCAGCATTGGCCGGCCATATGGCTAAGGCATCGTCGCCGTTATTACGCACGCTGCATTGTTCTACCACTGAACCGGAAGTGCCCTGGCAGAAGTTAACGCCGTCTGCATAGTTATTGCGGATCCGGCATTTGGAGATCACCATATTGGTAGTGATGTCTATGGGGTAGGGAGGATCATAACCGCCCAGCCAGAAGCCGCATTCAAAATGCTCTACCCAAATGTCGTGCACATAGGAGTTGGCGCCATAGGTGCCCATGAAGCCTTTGTAGATCTTGTACTTTTCTGCAGGCACACGGGGATTAGCCTCATCATACTTCAGCCGGTCATTATTGGCGGTGTTCATAGAGAAGTGGGAGATCTCCACGTTACTGGCCCGGCCCATGATGCCGCCATAGAATTGCCGGTCGGTGGAGAAATAAACTTCCGTGTACCAGACGCCTGCGCCCTGGATCTTCATATTCGTCACATTTAATGACAGCTTATCGCTCAACAGGAAACGGCCCTGCGGAATGTACACATGCTTGCCCTGTGCAGCCGCAGCGGCGATACACTGGTTAAAGGCGGCAAAATCATCTGTTTGGTCATCCGGCGTAGCGCCGTAACTGGTCACCGAAAGATAATTGGCCGGTTGTGACAGTGCCGGAGGCACAGGCTCCAGCTCTACGAAATCTATCCCATAGGTCAGGGAACTGTTGTCTTTCTGCAGGCGGATCTTACTGCCCGCTGCTGCTGCATTGTCCAGCCGGAAATGGATCTCATCGAAGCGCATAAAAGTTTTAGTGCCCGGTGTTTGCTGGGGATCTTCGCCGTTAAAATACTGGTAAGCCCAGTAAGAGGAAAGGTTGACGGTCTTTACCAGCACATCGTTCACATAAACGCTCAGCGGGCCTGACTGACCAGCGCCACTGCTGTTATCCGGCAGGGTAAAGCGGACGGTCACGCCTTGCGCCGCCTGCGTGAGCACCCATTCTACTGAGGCGCCGTTGCTGCCCAGGCTGACGTACTTTTGATCGGATGCTTCTGAAGCGATGTCGGACTGAATGAACTGAGGCGATTGCTGCAGACTGGCGCCGCTGCCCAGGGTCGCTGCTTCTGCTTCGTAGCGGATGTAAGGCAATTGGGTAGCACCGCGCGGCAAGCCGTCGCTTTGTGCGTGTACGGATAGGGTGGCGCCAACTCCCAAGAGGAGAAGGACGAACACGTGGAATAAAGGTGTTTTCATAACATTTATTTGTGGTTTGGGTGGAGATATGGAGATGGATAGTGGCGGTATACAAAGAAAGAACGGAGGCAGGGAGACAGCAATTTTTATTGGGAAAGTATAAGAAAAAGGAGGGGAGAGTGACGGAAAGGATGATTTAAGATATTAAAAGTCAATTGGCTGTAGATACATGGTGGTTTTTTGTATATAATGATGATCACCACATTCCAACGTGAGCAGGAGTGTATTTAAGAATGACTCTTTTCCCAAATCCGGAATTGCTTATGCGCCAGCCATCGTATGCCTTGGCCAGCCTATCGTTAATGGGCCGGTCAAAAATATAGTAAGCAAATGATTCCCGTCCATTTGCGTCTGGATAAATCTTTACTACGGGACTGGGTTGTTCTGCAACCGTGATCCAATCGCAATTTGTTTTACTCAATTTATGCCTCAACATCTTAACGGTATAGTTTGTCCGTCCTAGGACCATCAGCGCACTGTCTAATTCCGGTGATCCAATCTTCAGATCAGGGCCTCCTATTACTTTGTTGGCTGGATGAAATGCGGTTGGGTAGATATTCAAATTAACACGATTACCGTTGCCTAATCCAAAATACACGGTTTGCTTTTTGTTCTTCGGGAGATTGGCCATGAAAAATGTTGCCAGGTCAGCAAATTCTTTTTCATGAGCTATAAATTCCTTTGTAAGCTCTTCATCGCTGTACTTGTTGTCAAATGGCCGGGAAAAAGAAAGAACGGCGTAAAAGTATAAGCATGCAGCTAAAACAACTATAAAAAGAAATAGGATTAGAAGTTTGCCAACGATATTCATAACAGAAGTTCAGTGTGCTTTATAGGAATATTATGTGGGATAAAAGAAAATACATAAATTATATACAGCATCACAATTATTACTGCCAATGACCTAAATATGCTTATTATCCAATCATTTGATTTGTAAGTTGAATCCAGGTCGTCAGGCTGCTTGCTGATCCGCCTGCCGAAAATTCTGCGAAAAAGATTAAACAGCAGATTGAATATTGTTACAATAATTATAAGGAACGGAGTTAATAATATTCCAATGCTCATAACGGCATGCAGGGAGAATAGAGTAGTCATTGTCATCAGTATTGGACTATTTTCTTCAATCGCTTTCTATAATATAACAGCAGTATCCAATAGGTTATCCACATGACAAAAGCTATCAGCAATGCGGGCTGCATACATCTATTTGCTGAACGGACCAGTTTCAGGGTTTGATATTGCGTCAGCAGAAAGAGAATAATAATGATTAGAAATGGGATGAAAAGGAATAAATATTCCCAGATCATCCAGGGTTCATACTCAGTCATATACATGGGCTAGGTTAGACATAGGTAAAGGCTGCAGACAAAGATAGCCCGCATCAACTTCCCGCAAACGGCGTCCCAAAAATGCCTACCGCCAGCTCAGCCCAGATGAGCAGCAACGCCACCAGTATCCCTGCAACAATCGCGACCCGGTAGGCTGTTTTCTTTACCTTCCTCAATACCAGCTCACATGCAAGTCCCGTTCCCAGCAACAAGATACCCATCACCAGGAAATCAAATGGAGACCAGTCCACTTCACTGGTGAACTGCATTGCAATCAGGGGTATAAGCAGTATCAGCACTACGGTGAGCACGATGCCGAAAAGCCTTTTGTTCTTTGTAATCATAGTTTGAAAAGCACTTTGTAATTCAAAGTTAGTGAAGATTTTTATACGTTGCGCGTTTTCAGGAAAAAAAATTACTTTAACATCCGGTTCATTTAACGGAAACATATGTCACAACTATTTTCTCCACTCGCCATAAAAGCGGTCCAATTCAAAAACAGGATCACCGTATCTCCCATGTGCCAATATTCTTCAGAAGACGGCTTTGCTACCGACTGGCACCTGGTTCACCTGGGCTCACGCGCAACAGGTGGCGCAGGCCTGATCATTACTGAAGCCGCAGCAGTATCTCCCGGAGGCAGGATCTCGCCGCATGACCTCGGCATCTGGAAGGATGAGCATATTGATAAACTCCTACAGATCACCTCGTTCATTGCTGCACAGCACTGCGTGCCAGGTATACAGCTGGCCCATGCCGGCCGTAAGGCAAGTACCAATGTACCCTGGATAGGCCGCGGTAAAGTGGAAGCAGCGCATGGCGGGTGGACGCCGGTGGCCCCCTCTGCTATACCTTTTACTGAAACCTATCCCATGCCGGCCGCATTAAGCAGCGATGGCATCCGGAAAGTAATTGCAGACTTCACCGCTGCCGCTAAAAGGGCCTTACAAGCCGGGTTTAAAGTGATAGAGCTGCATGCCGCCCATGGGTATTTGGTGCACCAGTTCTTGTCGCCTTTAAGCAATCATCGTACAGATGAATATGGCGGCAGTTTTGAGAACCGTATCCGCTTGCTGCTCGAGATCACAGACAGCGTAAAAACAGTCTGGCCCGATGAGCTGCCCTTGTTTGTCAGGCTCTCTGCTACCGACTGGGTAACAGGAGGCTGGAACCTGGAAGAGTCGGTACAGCTGGCACATATATTAAAGGATAGAGGAGTAGATCTGCTGGATGTATCCAGCGGCGGGCTCTCGGAACATCAGCATATTTCCGTAGGACCGGCATACCAGCTGCCTTTTGCATCAAGGATCCGGAAAGAGACCGGCATTCTTACCGGTACCGTGGGGATGATCACCAATGCCATACAGGCGGAAAGCATTCTCGTTAACGGTGACGCAGATATGATCTTCATGGCAAGGGAGATCCTGCGCAATCCGTATTTTCCCTTAGCGGCAGCAGATGAGTTGAAGGCGAAGATCAACTGGCCGGTACAATATGAAAGAGCAAAGCCTTAAGAAAATATTTTTAGCATCTTGTCCAAATTCCTGTCCTTTCATTCGTCATTTAAGTGTACAAGCAATTAATTAACTAAAAAGCTTAAAAAATGAAAGACTACCTGTTATTATTCCGCGGCGGCCCACAGTATGTTCCAACGGCTGAACCCGGACAGCCTATCTCCGACAATTGGAGGGCATGGATGGAAGGCCTGATGAAAGACGGCCATGTTCCGCAGGGCCAACGCCTGGTAGGCGGCTCCGGCGCCGTACTGAAAGGCCGTAAGGCTGCACAGCTGACCGACGGCCCCTTTGCAGAAGGCAAAGAGATTGTTGCCGGCTATATCGTGATCAAAGCCAGTGACCTGGACCAGGCTATCAACCTGGCCAAAGGCTGCCCTATATTTGAGCACGATGATGTTAGCACCGAGATCAGGGAAATTGCCTCCTGATATGGTCTTATCCCTAAAAATCCTGTAGCATGAAAGATTACGTGTTATTGTTCAGGGTAGGACCACGCTTCCTGCAAGCGTCGCCGGAGGAGCTGCAGCAGATCCTGCTGCGCTCAAAGGAGTGGATAGGAGAGATCGCCCGGAACGGACAGCTCAACGGCGTAGTGCGCCTGCAACGCAACGGCGCGGTGATGAGAGGAAAGCAACAGCTGCTGAGCGAAGGGCCTTTGACAGAAGATGAAAAGATGGTGAACGGCATCATCACCGTCAGAACAGAAAGCCTGGAAGAAGCCATAGCGATCGCAAAAAACAACCCCATCTTTGAATACGAAGGGGTCATGGAAATACGGGAAGTAGCACCTAACAACTGAACCATTGGCCATTTCACCTGATCATATCAACCAGCTTACAGACCATCTTTTCCGTCGCGAGGCGGGGAAGATGGTAGCTGTGCTCACAAAGATCTTCGGCGCCGAAAACCTGGAAATGGCCGAAGACGTAGTGCAGGACACCCTGCTGCATGCCATGCAGTCCTGGGCCGATAAAGGTATTCCGGACAATCCTTCCGCCTGGTTGTTCCGCGTGGCGAAGAATAAAGCCATCGACATTATTCGCCGGAATAAGCATTCCGTACAATTTGATTTCAGCGACGATGAACGCCTTTTATTGACTTCCAACTACTCCCTCAGTGCAACTATGGACCATTTCTGGCAGGAAGCCCCGGTAAAAGATGATATGTTGCGTATGATGTTCGCCTGTTGCCATCCCGGGGTATCTGAAGAGAACCAGGTGACCATCATCCTCAAAACCCTTTGCGGATTCAGTACGGCGGAAATTGCAAAGGCTTTTCTTACGTCAGAAGATACTATCTCCAAAAGGCTGTACCGCACAAAAGAATTCTTCCGCGATAACAGGATCAGGCTGGAGATCCCCTCCATCGCCGATATGCAGTACCGTACAGATGCTGTATTGAACGCCATCTACCTGTTGTTCAATGAAGGATATAACTCCACGCATTCAGAAGACCTTATCCGCAGGGACGTGATGGAAGAAGCGATGCTGCTCTGCAAGCTGCTTACAGAGAACGCTCATACGCAAACGCCCGGCGCCTTTGCTTTAATGGCGCTGATGTGCTTCCATGCTTCCCGCACGGAGAGCCGGCTTACTACCAGCGGGGAGATCATCCTGCTGCCTGATCAGGACCGCGGTAAGTGGGACCGGCAGCTGATCGCCTCAGGGAACGCCTATATGGAAAAAGCGGCCTTTGGTAATATCATCAGCCGCTATCACCTGGAAGCGGCCATTGCCTATGAGCATTGTACGGCAGAGAATTATGAGGAGACCAATTGGGAGCAGATCCTGGACTATTATGATTACCTCTGTGAGATGGCGCCTTCTGCTGTAACAGCATTGAACAGGGCCGTGGTGATCATGCAGGTGTATGGCGCAGCGGCAGCGCTGGAAGCGGTGTCGCGCATAGCAGACATCAAAAAGCTGTCTTCCTTTTATATCTATAACAGCCTGCTGGGCGAGTTGTATGCACGTTTAAACGATCGGGCTGAAGCAAGAAAATATTTTGAGATCGCTATCGGACAAACACAGTCTGAAACAGAAAGACGAATACTACGCAACAAGATCAGCTTACTATAAGGTAAAGAACAAAATAAAAGCCCCGGTACAATCGTGCCGGGGCTATAACGTTTACGCATATTGGACATTCGCCAGTGTGAATACGAAAGGAGTTTCATCAGGGCCGGTGCCGCCGCCGGTCATAATAATATCCGCACTGGCAATGCCCAAGAGCGAAATCTCCGTGTTGATGTTAGAGAGAATGGCGCTGTTCACTACCTGGCCCTCTGTCACCTGCGATACTACCCCTATCCATAAGGTAGGCGCAAATTGGAACACGGCTTTCTGCCCGGGCGCAATGGAAGTTTTGCTAGCCAGCAGCTTGCCGGCTTTGTAAACGTTCGCGTTGATGGCGCCCTGCTGCAAAGCATTCAGCACTTCCAGCTGGTTGGGCTCAGCAGAAGGACCGCTATAACGCAGTATATCGCCGGAGGTGTCTTTTACCACCTCGAACTGCTGTCCGTAGGAGGCATCCTGCTGGGGACTGAAATTACCCCAGCTATCGCTGGCAGCTACGGTCATCGTCATGGGATACACAAAGGGATGGTTCCAGCCCTGCCCCAGGTTGCTGATCACCTGCCAGGCTACCGCCAGTTCGTCGTAGGAAGTAGCCTGATTCTTCTGTAAGATCACCACACTGGAATTGTTGTGGTCATTAGAGTGGTTAATGAGGTTGAGCTTGATGTCTGCCATAAAAAGAGGTATAGGGTTTATTGATGAGCCCTAAAGATAGGCATCATAAATTTATTTCCCCTTCCATATATAGCTGTCCGTACCCACCTATTTCTACACGGTCACCCAGGTACCTGCATTGCAGCTGGCCGCTGCGTTTTGAAAGCTGCCTGGCTGTTAGCTCATTTTTCCCCAGCTTTTTTGCCCAGTAGGGAGTGAGGGTGGTATGGGCAGAACCGGTCACCGGGTCTTCATCCACTGCAACGGCGGGCGCAAAGAAACGGGAAACGAAATCTGTCTGATCTCCTTTGGCTGTCACGATCACGCCCCGGGCCTGTAATCTGGCGATCTCAGGAAGGCGGGGTACTATCGCCCGGATATCGCTTTCCTTTTCAAACACCAGCATGTAATCTGTTTTGCCTTTATATGCTTCCAGCGGCTTTACATTAAAGCCAGCCTGTAGCTCATCCGATATGGCTACCGGTTCAAAAACATCAGTAGGAAAGTTGAGTATGAGCAGATCACCACGTTTGCTAACAGTGAGCGGGCCGCTGCGCGGGGAATGGAAATCGATGCGGTCTCCCTGGTAGCCTTCACAGTTAAAGAGCACATAGGCCGCCGCCAGGGTGGCGTGCCCGCAGAGATCCACTTCTGCAGCGGGCGTGAACCAGCGGATTTCGTATCCATCCCCATTCTTTACATAGAAGGCGGTTTCCGCGAGATTGTTCTCCGTGGCAATGTGCTGCATCAGCTGCTCATCCGGCCAGCTGGCAAACGGGCATACGGCGGCCGGGTTGCCGCTGAACATTTTTTCTGCAAAGGCGTCTACCTGGTAGATCTTCTGTTTCATAGTTCTCACTGTTATATGTCGTAAAGTTATTGAAGACATAGATATGGATACCAGTGCAGATGGATGTTTTTCGTAGAGATCAGATGGGGTTACAGGAAAGTGTTACAAATAAAAAAGCAGTTAGTTTACCGCTAACTGCTTTTATTATTATTGAAGTTATTTGATGGTTTTTTCTTCGGTTTCCGCTGGCCCTGGGGAGCGCCGTTGCCGTTAGCATGGCCATTAGCACCCGGTTTACCGTGGCCTCCACCCGGCTTTCCATTACCGTTACGGCGCGGTTTACCATTGTTCCTGCCGGGCCTTCCTTCGGGCCTTGCATGAGGGGTAGGGGCCGGGCCGAATTGTTCCGGCACTTCGCCGCGGGGCACCTGTTTACCGAGTGTTCTTTCTATACGTGCAAAGCGGCCCATTTCCTTGCCACTTACAAACGTATAGGCAGTACCGTCTGAGGCGGCACGGGCCGTACGGCCGATGCGGTGGATATAATCTTCCGCGTCCTTCGGCACATCGTAATTGATCACCAGGTTAATATCCTCGATGTCGATACCACGGCTCAGGATGTCCGTGGCTACCAGGATCTTCAGCTTTTTGTTCTTGAAATCCAGCAGCGCCTGTTCTCGTTTATCCTGCTCCAGGTCGGAGTGAATGAGCTCTGTAGAGAACTTAGCCTGCTTCAGCTCTGCATACAGTTGCTTCACATTCTGTTTGCTGGAGCAGAAGATGATCACGCTTTCAAACTGCTGATGTGAAAGCACATGTTTGATCAATGGCCCCTTTTGCTGTTCGTGCACCAGGAAGGCTTTCTGTACGATCTTCTCCGGCGCCTTATTCAGGGCGATGGAGATGCCTACCGGCTCCTGCAGGATGCGGAGCGCCAGCTGCTTGATTTTAGGCGGCATAGTGGCAGAGAACATCAGGTTCTGCCTTTCTTTGGGCAGGTACGAGATGATCTTGATGATATCGTCAAAGAAGCCCATGTCCAGCATGCGGTCTGCTTCGTCCAGCACCAGGTATTTCAGCTGCTTTACGTTCACATAGCCCATATTGAGGTGGGCGATCATGCGGCCGGGTGTGCAGATAACGATATCCACGCCGGTGGCCAGCGCCTTTTTTTCTGCGGCGAAGGAAGCGCCGCCGGTGCCGCCATATACGGCTATTGAGCTGATGGAGGTGTAGTAGGTAAGGCCTTCGAGCGTTTGTGCGATCTGGATGGCCAGTTCGCGTGTAGGCACGATCACCATTGCGTTGATACTCTTTTCATCACGGGGTTGCGTAAGCAGGTTATGCAGCACAGGCAGCAGGAATGCGGCGGTTTTACCGGTACCTGTTTGTGCTGATGCGATAATGTCCCTGCCTGCAATGATGGGTGGTATTACCTGTTCCTGTACAGGAGTGGCTTTTTCATAGCCCATGGCATAAATGCCGTCCAGCAGATCGTCGTCAAATCCAAATTCGTGAAAGTTCAATGTTCGTTTACTTTATTTAGAAATTTACCTGAGGTTTTTCTATTGTCCCACGGGTATAGTTAAAATACTATTAAAATCCAGTGAAGATACCTGAAATTTGCCGTTTAGCCAAATTTTAGCTATTATCCGCCAGCCTTTCTGACCCGATTTTCCTCTCTTTTGGCAAAAAATTGACCCGAAAGTCTACCATGACATCCGGATATTATCCGGAAATTTATAGCGGACCTTACAATGGATTAAAGATTCCGGTCACAACCCTGGTTCCTAGCCAGGGAAGTGTCTATATATTTGAGGGATGAAACGTTCCGCCTTTTCAGGCGGAACATTATTTTAAAATTTATTTGCTATTGATCACTCCTTTGTTTGCGGCGCTGATCTTTTCAGCCGGTACTTTGATGATCTCGCGGTCATAGGTCATCAGGCCATTCACTTCCATTTCCACATCGGTGGTTTGTGTATAAACAGCTGCTGAAAGCCCGTGTTGAATCAGGTCTTTCAGACGATCGCAGAACCCGTTGTACACTTTGAACAGTTCATCAGCATTTTTAAAGCTCTGATAACCCCAGTTATCTTTCTGCTGCCAGGTATGACCATCGAGGGGCAGTCCGAGGCCACCGTATTCGCCCAGTACCAGTACTTGTTTAGCGCCGAAGATCTTCGCTTCCGGCATAGCCGGATCGGGATAGTTATGCAGATCTATGATATGTCCAACCGGGTGAAAGTTGCCGCCGCTGGCGCTGTTCACCAGGCGGGAGGGATCGTATTCCATGGTCCATTTGGTGATCTCTTCTGTTTTGAACTGGCCCCAGGCTTCATTAAAGGGCACCCATACTACGATGGAAGGGAAGAAATTGACGGCGTCCATGATAGCTTTCCATTCGGTACGATAGATCTTTTCAGATTCCGGCGTACGATCTTTATCTGTAGCACGGCCGTAGATGCCGGGGCGGTTATCCCAACGGTTACCCAGGTCGCCACTCGGCATGTCCTGCCATACGAGAATACCCAGGGAGTCTGCATAATAGTACCAGCGGGCAGGTTCTACTTTTACGTGTTTGCGGATCATGTTAAAGCCCAGTTCTTTGGTCTTTTCAATGTCGAAACGCAGGGCTTCGTCGGTAGGGGCGGTATAGAGCCCGTCAGGCCACCAGCCCTGGTCCAGCGGACCAAATTGGAACACGAAGTTGTTGTTCAGCAGCATGCGCTGAGTGCCTTGCTGATCAGGCGCCATGGAGATCTTGCGCATGGCGAAATAGCTTTTTACCTCGTCTATTACTTTGCCCTTGCGGAGAATAGACACTTTTAGCTTATACAGGGAAGGCGAGGAGGGTGACCACAATTTCGCGTTAGCGATGTTCAGGGTAGCGGCGGAGGCATTGTCCAGCGTTTGTTCTGCCACCTGCTGAGCGCCGTCGAGGGCAGTGATCTTCACCTGGTCGCCAGGCTGCAGGTTTTCAGTGTTCACGGTCAGCTGGAGAGATTGTTTATCGATGTCAGGCACAGGCTTCAGGGACGCGATATAGGTAGGCGCTACGGGTTCTAACCACACGGTTTGCCAGATGCCGGTAACAGGCGTATACCAGATGCCATGCGGCTTGATGACCTGTTTGCCGCGGGGCTGAGGGCCTTCGTCGCTGGGGTCCCATACTTTTACCAAGATCTCCTGCGTGCCGGATTTTTTCAGCAGCGATGTGATATCGAAGTTGAAGGGATCATAGCCGCCCTGGTGCGTACCGGCGTGTTTGCCGTTGATGTACACATCGGTTTGCCAGTCTACCGCGCCGAAGTGCAGGAGGATGTTCTTGTTCTTGTAACTGGAAGGAATGGTGAACGTGCGTTTGTACCAGAGGATACTGTCTTTACCAACGGTTTTCTGTACACCCGAGAGAGCAGCTTCTACGGCGTAAGGAACCAGGATATTGCCTGCATAAGAGGCTGGTGCGCTTTCCTGGGACTTTGGCAGGATAGCGTATTGCCAGGAGCCGTTCAGGTTGAGCCATTGTGATCTTTCCAGCTGTGGCCGTGGATATTCCGGGAGCGGGGCAGTGGAAGATACTTTGGATGCCCAGCGGGTTTTGAGTGTTTGCGCCGATGCGCCGGTGATGAGGGTGGAATGGATGACGAATGAAATAAGGACGATGAGTGTTTTACGTGGCATTGTGAAAATAGATTTAAATAAATGAACGTGAATGATGCTAAGGGGGTAAAATAGGGAATTTTAGGGGAATAAAGCGTAAGTTTTACACTTGTGGGGATGAGGTTATTGAGGCGGTTTGGGAGGCAGTGCCGCAGGGATTAAAAACGGGCTGCGCCTGGCTGTGAGGAGGAAGATGGGGCGTGAGCGGGCGTGGGAAGAGGAGGGCCTTGATGGGGCGGCGCCGGGCGGTCACGCCAGCCAAGGCCCGTTTTTAAATCCCTGCCGGCGAGGTGAACATCGGCCATTGATACACGGAGGTGAGTACTTTGCTGCCAGGGAGCTGATTATTCACTCGGGGTTAATATTTTCAATTATATTTTTTGTATACTTGACATCTATCATTTACCTATGCCTTTTGAAATAAGAAATTTTTACGCTAAGAAACGGAAGTTTGATTGGCTGCTTATTATTACATCCGTCCTTTTTGTAATTGTATTAATTTTTTTATTCTCCCTACCCGGTCTGCGGGCCCAACTGATCGCGACGCTTGCCGCAATCGCTACATTTTATATAAGCCTAAATAAGCATTGGCTGGATAGTGATGCCATTTTTCGCTCACTTTTTGATTCATTTAATGAACGGTTCAATAAGCTGAATGACGACCTTAATGTCATCAGAGACAATTATCGGGCAGGCCCTCTTGCCTTGTATAAACTATCTAATAGCAGGATACCCAACCAGGTCATTCAGGATTATCTCAATTTGTGCGCCGAGGAATATTTCTGGTATGAAAAAGGCCGGATCGAAAAGGAAATATGGGACTCCTGGACAGAAGGAATAAAATATTATCTGGAAGTTCCCATGATCTATAATTATTTTAAAGGACAAGAATCGCAGGATAAAGCATACTATGGTTTTTTTAAGTATATCAAATTAGATACTTTAAAAGACAATCTACTTAATAACGCTAAACAAAGCCAGGAGGCGCCGGAATAATTTCAGATTAATGCCTTCTGCCAGAAGTACTCCTCATATGTGGCCTGACATATGTGCCATTTTTCCTGTAATATCCCCTCACGTGTATTGTTTTGACACCAGACGTTATGTGAGTTTTTTTTGAATTATAAGTAGATTCATGGCTTCGTGGAGTATAACTTTTACGCTTATTGTATTCAGCAAGTAAACTGTCTTGCTCAGTTACAATAGACTGCGGTAATAATTTATACACTGTTCGGTTAGCTCTTTTCAATTTGGGCCTGGAAATCCATCCGCTGGTGGATCCGTACGTAACGTAAATGTTTTTCTTTTTCCCTGGAGTCTTTGTATAGAAAGTGGTTTGCGAAGGGATAAAGATCATCGTTTCTCCTGTACATTCTGAGGAGGGATACACATCATACCCATAGTCACTTTCGCAGGAGAAGTAGAATTCTTCGGGTGTGTTTTTTGAGGCAGAGCAGGAAACACAGAATAGAAAAGCAAGCAGTAATACTGTTTTCATAAGATAAGGGGTTTAAATGTTATAAGGTATAAGATACCCGTCTTGCTTTTCGCGTCAATCATCAATAAAATCCTTTGATCCGGTATACTGGTAGATTTTCTGAATGATAAGCTCATAGCATTTGGACTTAGGGTGTAGAAGGATAACACACCAAAGGTCAAAGATTTGCTGCATGGAAAAAAAAGGAAAAATCCCCTTTTGAACCCGGAAAAAGCCGCTCACAACAGAAATTGTTACTTCCGCTTTTTTGCATGACAGTTACACCGGCTGGTAATATAATAGGCAATTATAAATGGCCGGCTGGAGCCGCCACCCCCTAGCACCGGCACTATCACACAGCGTACCACCACCGTAACAGGAGCAGATCCGAGAACCCCGCCGCCTTCACCGGTTTCTGCCAGCCAGGTATCCGGGATCAGCATTGATTTCGACTGGCGGGAAGGAACCGCTTCCGGTAAAGGCAACTGGACTTCTACTAACGAACAGACACTGGTGCTACCTGGGGAATCGGCACTTCCAGAACAAGCGGAGGTACCGGGAGACTGAACAAGTGAGTAGCTGAATCAATCTTTACGCAATTTATACCAGCGGCGCAGTTTCAGCGCTATAAATGACCAGGCGGCAATCAACAAGGCAGCGATCATAATCAATTGTTATAAATTTTAAGCAATAGTCACCACCAGCCTGCAGCCGCCAGGCACTTCCACGTCCCACAGCTTCTCAATATCCTCCAGCTTCACCGTCATGGTTTCTATGGTAAGCTTACCAGCTGCCGCCAATGCAAACATCTCCGGCAAGATCTCACTGAGCATTTGCCGCACCTGTTGTTTTGACCACGCGCCCATCCCCGAACCTGTCAGCTGAAGGTCAACACTTCTGAGATTGGCGGCTGACAAGGTGATCTGATCGCCGGCCATGCTGCCCACAGATACATATCTGATGCGGTTGGTAAACGAGCCGTTCCCCTTCACACAGGCCAGGATCATTTCCGCCGTATGCCCCCAGAGGTAATCAATGATGACATCAATAGGAGTGCCCGCATGTACGGTCGCCAGCTGCGCCTTAAAGGCCTCATCATCCGCTGAGATAGCAATGACCTCATCTGCGCCCAGTGACCGCAGTTCTTCCAGCGAGGCCACATTTCTGCCGGTAACGATCACTTTCCCCGCCCCATAGTATTTGGCCAGCTGCACCGTCACCCTGCCCGTAACGCCTGTTGCGCCGTTGATCAGCACTACATCGCCCGCCTGGATATCCGCTTTGAATTTAAGCGCCATGGCTCCGCCAAAGACGGCGTTGGGCAGGGCAGCAGCGGTAACATCGTCTAATGCATCGGGTAATGGAACGAAGCGGTCTTTTTCGATGATCGCTTTTTCTGCCAGCATGCCGTTCACACCAATGGCATATACCCGGGTACCATCCGGCAATAAACAAATACCGTCACTGCCAATCACCCGGCCGTTCTCCCGGGAGCCGGAGCTGGATGAATAGTGTCTACCGGAGGCAACGCCTCTGTCAAGGTGCTTTACAGCGGCGGTCTTCACGTTTACTAATAGCTGGTTGCCATTTTGTGCAACCGGCTCAGGAATTTCTACATATTGAGGCAATTCGCCTTTCTGATACATTACTGCTGCTTTCATTGTCTTTTTTTTGTTGATACAAAATTAGAACAGGCAGCAGCCAGGAGACGATAACATATGTTATCAAGTTCAGAAACGCGGTTTTCCTTTCGCCAGCTTACTTTTAATACGGCTGAGATGCACTTTGCTGACGCCAAGATAGGAGGCAATATAATGCTGGGGGATCCGCTGTACAATATGGGGCCGTTCTTTCAGCAGGCGCTGATAACGTTCTTCCGGCGTGTCGCGGATAAAGGATACAAATTCATTGATATAATGGATCTGCCGCTGGGCGGTCATCTGCAGCACCATTTGTGCGAAGCCCGGCTCCGTGCTTAATTCATTGAGCAGCTGCATCACGTAGCGTTTGGGTAGCAGATAAAGCACAGAAGGCTCAACGGTTTCGATCGTGATGGGGCTCGGAACATTGTTCACAAAGCTGTCAAAAGAACTGAGCCCTTCATTCTCGAAAAAGAACTGCATGGTTTTATCTTCGCCATCTTTATCGAAATAAGCGCGCACACAGCCTTTCTCTATGAAGATATAATGCTGTGACTTTTTCCCTTCTTCCAGCAGGATGGTTTTTGCCGGTGCTTCTATCCGCTTTTGATAGGGAAGGTATTTATCCCAATAGGCGTTTAATTGCGGAAATTTATTTCTGAAATGAAAAAACATAGTATATCACAATTTCAGATTATCCCAGGCCATCCATACTTTTTGCCGATCTTTTCCATCCAAGCCCCTTTTCATAAAAGCTCAGCGACCTTTCCAGATCATCCACACCAAAGGTGATTAAATTCAGTTTTTGCCTCACGTTATAATGATCATTTACACCGAAGATAACCATCTTATAACAACAACGGGTGATTATGATATCCCGGAATTTGTCGTATCTTAACCCGCAGGCATATCACCCATACCTATCTATATTGCTAAACCATCTCAACAGGTGGTTTTTTTATTTGTGGGGGACGTAAATAAATTGAGCAATGAAAACCCTTTTAGCGGCTTGCATAGCCCTTTGTATGAGTTACACTGTTAGCGGGCAAACAGTGTTGCCCGATACCGCAAAGCTGATCCGCTGGATGGAAGCTTCCCTGCCATACACGGGTAAGGATTTTAAAAAGCAGGACAGCCTGCTGCAACTCGCGGCAGACGGCGCCCGGGAGCAGGGTAATTATCTTTACCTGATGAGGATCCAGCACCTGCGGGGGGCTTTTTATCTGGAGCGTAATGAACTTGTTAAGTCAACTGCCTGGATGAAAAACGCCATCCAGACCGGGATAGCACATGATCTTACCGCTGATGTATCTTACCGCGATGCCGTTAGCTTCCTGGTACTGGTATACACTACCAGGAACATGGTAGACAGTGGTCTTGCCTGGATCATACCTCATAAGCAATTTTGCCGCCAGGCAGGCGACGATTTCAATTACAGCGTCCTGCAAACCCAGGAGGCCATAAACAGGAGGGACCAATGGTCCCCCGCACAACTGGAAGCGCTGTACGATTCTGCTATTACCCTGGCAGCCGGCACCCCCTCTCCGCATGATAATGTGATGGCCATCTATAATAAATCTTTCTTCCTGAAAATGGAAGGCAAAAGAGACTGGAGCCGCTCGCTTGAAACCCTGCTTTCTTTAGCGCCCATGCTGGATGATCCTGCACTGAATACCAACGCAGAGAAATGCTGGCGCCGCATACCCTTCTGGTTCAGAGGCGCCAGGGCAGCTGTTTACGTGGAAATGGCCAGCTCATTCTTCAATCTGCAGGACTTTGACAATGCCTGCTATTATATGCGCCTGGTGGCAGATGAGTTCAGGCGTAAACAACGGCATGCTTATCTGCCCTTAGTGCTGGGCACAGTGGGCGAATACGAGACCTTCCGTAACAACCAGGCGGTGGTCCGGCATATTTACGATACCTGTAAATTGCTGCTTGCAAAATCTCCCGGCAATGGAGAAATGCACATTCCATCCTTCTTTTATATAGCGGGATGGCTGCAGGAACAGCAACAGCAGTATGCAGCCGCCATCGCCAGCTATAAAAAGGCCGCTGAAATGGCAGACGGAGAATTTCACGTTGCACAACTGGCCCTTCTCAGATGCTATGGTAAAACCGCCGCCTTTAAAGAAGGCAATGCCCTGATACCGGTTATCAACAAACAGCTGCAATCGTCTTTTACCCTTTGCTCCCCTGTATTGTTGGAGAAGGAGCTGGCAGACTATTACCAGCAATGCCATGCGCCACAGCTGGCAGCCGCTCACCGGCTTGACTATTACCGTTTGAAAGACTCCCTGTCGCAAGCCGTTCGTTATGTACAGGTAAAGCAGATAGAAACAAAATTCCAGGTCAGTGAAAAAGACCGGCTGATAGCGCTGGCCAAAAAAGAAAAGGAGCTGCAGGAAAAGCAGCTGCAACAACAGCGCATACAGGTGCTGCTACTGGCGGCCGCACTGGTATTGCTGCTGCTAACGGCTTTGGCGATATACCGTGTATACCTTCAGAAAAAACAGCAGGCAACAATACTGGCGCAGAAGAACAGCCAGATCGAAACACTGATCAAAGAACTGCACCACCGGGTGAAAAACAACCTGCAGGTGGTATCAAGCCTGCTTGCACTGCAGAGCAACCGCCTGGAGGATGAAACCGCCCGCCAGGCCATGGAAGAGGGGAGAACCCGTGTGGATGCAATGGCGATGATTCATCAGCGGCTCTATGTTGATAAGGAACTGGCCTCCGTAGATATCGAAGATTATCTGCAGAACCTCTCCTCCTCCCTGGCGGGCAGCTTTGGTTTTGACCCGGCTACCGTCAGCACAGAGATCCTGCTGCCGCAATCCGGTATGATGGATATAGACCGGGCCATCCCGATCGGCCTGATTGTCAACGAACTGGTCACCAATGCTTTTAAACACGCTTTCAAAGGGATCACTGATCCCAGGATCTCTGTGATGCTCACACAGGTGGACAACCAACTGACCCTGCAGGTGGCAGACAACGGGAACGGACTGGCAGGAGAAATGACCAGCCCTACCAGCTCCTTTGGAATGAAACTGGTGCATACGCTGGTCAACCAGTTAGATGCTTCCCTGCACATCAGGCAGGAGAACGGAAGTAAATTTATTATCAAGCTTGCTGCATAGTAATGGACAATCACAATATCCTCATAGTGGAAGATGAACTGATCACCGCAGAAAGCATTGCTGAACTGCTGGAGGCCGAAGGCTATACCCTGGCAGGCATCGCCAAAGATGCCGCCACCGCCCTGCGCATATGCAGCGGGCCTGAAGGCGTTCCGGCTGTTGTGATCTGTGATATCAATATTAAAGGGAACGTAAATGGTACAACACTGGCCTCGCAGTTGAAAGAGCTTTACCATTGCGAAATTATTTTCCTCACTGCCTATGCAGACCGCATTAATTTGCAGGCTGCATTTTGCTCCAACCCCGTCATGTACGTTGTTAAACCTTATAGTGTCACCCAATTGCTGGTAGCCGTACAAATGGCCTTCCATAAAATGTATGAAAAGGATAAAGCCGCTGCAGACAGTCCTTTTCAGCTCACTGCACGGGAAAACGAGATCATTTGCCTCATTGGCCGGGGACTTACCACCAAACAAATAGCACATCAGCTGGGCATTACTGCCGAAACCGTAAAAACCCACCGCAAACGTATGCTGCAAAAGCACAACGTAGGTAGCATCGCGCGGCTCGTATACCTGGCAGGAGGCGGTAGTTAGCTGGCTTTGTCCCCCTTCGGGGGTATTTTTTTCCGCAGGTCTGCCTCTTAGTTTTGCATGGTTTAAACGCTATTCTAATGAGAACTGCTCGATTTATCGCCTGTATTGTTACACTTATCTTTTTTAGTTATTGTAAAAAAGACAAACCGGAGCCCACACAGAATAATGCATCCTCTGAGCACGCCATCACGGGCTTTTCTTTTCTGAAAGAAAAGAATCCTGCATTGGAAGCAGATTATAACGGCACTATCTCCGGCACCGCTATCAGCGTGTCTATTCCTCATGGAACAGACATCACCCAGCTGAAAGCCACTTTTACCGCTTCGGCAAAAGCTTCCGTAACTGTGGGCACAACTGCACAGACCAGCGGTTCCACTGCCAATGATTTTACCAACCCGGTCACCTATACCGTAAGCGCCGAAGATCATAGCACCGCCGCCTATACCGTAACGGTCAGCAAAACAGGTACGCCCAATGCTGCCATCAATCAACGTAGCTCCGCATATATCTGGACAACCAACTATGTTCATACCAACCTGAGCCAGATTGTGCAATCCTTACATGGAGGGTACTGGGGGGATGAATTCCTGGCCCAGGCGTTCTATGATTTTGATAAAGACGGAGACAAGGACCTGATATGCGGTTCTTTCAATTTCGATGCCAATACGCCGCTGGATCTTCTCTTCTACAGGAACAATGGCGGCGTGTATCAGAAAGACCAAACCGTCTTCACCGGTACCGTGCCTGGGTATGTGCATGCCCGTAAGGCCGTACTGGGCGACTTTGATAACAACGGCTGGATGGACGTGGTGATCGCCGGCCATGGTTGGGATAAAGTGCCTTTTCCCGGCGAACAGCAAAAGATCCTCCTGAACAATAACGGGCACTTTACAGTGGCTGATCTCCCGCTGCCCAAAGCCGCCGACGGCAACTTTGGGTTCAACCACTCCGCCTGCGCAGGTGATGTGGACAACGACGGCGATGTTGACCTGTTCTTTACCGACAATAAAGGCGTAGCCGCCCTCTTTTTAAGGAACAATGGCCAGGCAGATTTTACATACGATCCCTCCGTCTTTGCAGATGTAATATGGAAGCCCAGCTTCACTTCGGAACTGTATGACCTGGATGCCGACGGCTACCTGGACCTGCTGATCGGCGGGCACGACCGCGACATGAACCTCAGTGCGGAACAAGGCCTGCAGCCTACCATCTTCTGGGGCGATCACACGGGGAAGTATACAGCAGCCAGGAGTACTAAACTGCCGGTAGTACAGCAATACGGGGTCACCCTTAATTTCAGCTTTGCAGATTTTGACAAAGACGGTAAAACGGATATCCTGGCGGGCAAAACGGGGGATGGATCTTCCCTGTCATTCTACCAGGGCTATTACCTGCAATTGTTGAAGAATAACGGGTCCCGGCAGTTCACAGACGCCAGCAACAGCATTAAAGACAATACCAGCACCAGCGGCAAATGGATGATATGGATGCTTCCACAGGATGTAGATGGGGACGGCGATATCGACATCACCACTGCCGACAAATGGTACAATCAGCAATGGCGCAATGACAACGGCACATTTATAAAATATTGATATAGTCACAGGTGTACCCCCAAAAAGAAAAGTCCGCTGTAATGGCGGACTTTATGCTATTCCTGCCGCTCCAAACAAAGTCGCCCTTTCATCCAATGCAGATAAAACAAAGGTGATCTGCAGGCCGTATTCATTCAGCTTATCCCTTAAAGAAGGACTGAACAGCGCATAGGTATGCGCAATATTACCGCCCAGCAAGACCACCTTTGGTACCGGGCGAAGCTCCGATAGGAACAAGGCCAGGTTGGACCCGAATTCGTGGAATATAAGCATGGCATCCGGCGCATCCTTTACGTCGGCTGCTATCTCTTTTACATTGGCCAGTTGCTTACCGGTCAATTCCTTGTATCGTTTAATGAACCATCTTGAAGAGAAGTACTCCTCCGCGGTAGATCCCAGGAAAGGTATTTCAAAATACCGGGCTTCCTTCGCAATGCCATTCTCCGCAATGGCCGCCCCAAAGCCGGTGCCCAGGGTTAAACCGGTGATATCCTTATATCCTTTTGCTGCGCCGCTCAGCAGCTCGCCCTGCAGAAAACATTGCGCATCATTGGCCATATGGATGTACCGGGCTTCCGTATGCAGCTGGTCTGCCAGCAGGTGTTTTACATTGAGCCCATAGAGGGAGTCGTATTTATGCAGGCCATGGATGAGCGAAACACCGGCTTCATAATCAAAAGGACCGGGCATGGCAATGCCTGCACGATAAACGCCCGGCGCCGCCTCCAGGCTTAGTTTCATCACCTTGCTCCAGCTGTGGATGATCTCATCTGCACCGGCATGGGAATTGATCCGCTCACGATGCCAGGAACCGGGCAGCAGCGCGCCATTCTGCTGATCTATCAGTGCAGTGGTAATATGTGATCCACCAATGTCTACCCCCAAAACAATAGAATTGCTCATTACTTAGTGTGTTATATTGTTCCAGTGTGTCTGGATCTGTTCAAAAGATTGTCCCTTGGTTTCCGGGATCAGCCGGTATACCGTAATAAAGGCCAGTACACAGAACAGCGCAAAGAACCAGAAGGTCTGCGCCGTGCCTAATGAATGCAGCAGCATCGGTGTTAACTGCCCAACGATCGTATCTGCTACCCACATCACCATGATGCTGAAAGACAAAGCCTTTGCACGGATATGGTCCGGGAAGATCTCCGCAGCGATCACAAATTTCAGCGGACCAATAGAGAATGCAAAGAAAGCCAGGAAAGCCAGCACACAAAACAGCAGGTACAAGCCATTGGTGGCGCCCGTGTAAAAACAGATCCCGGTGAAGATCAGGCTGATCGCCGCTCCCGCAGTGCCCCAGAGATACAGCGGCCGCCTGCCCAGGCTATCCACTTTCCAGATAGCGATGAGCGTGAAAAGCACATTGGCCGCTCCGAAAAACAGCTGGCTCAGTAAAGAATTGCTTAGTGTAATGCCGGAATTATGCAGGATAGTAGGTCCGTAATAGATGATCGCATTAATGCCGCTGAACTGCGAGAACAATGGCAGCAGGATGCCTATCAGCAAAGCCCTGCGTAAAGCCGGCGCCCATAATTGACGATAAGAGCCTGCGGTTGCCGTGGTCTGTAGCTGCCGCTGTTTCAGCCAGCGCGGACTTTCAGGAATGCCCGTAAGGCCCAGCAGGAAGAGCAGGGCAGGCAACATACCTACGCCGAACATCTTTCTCCAGAGGTCCAGTCCCGGTAGAAAATCTGATCCGTATTGCAATAGCAGCGCATTACTGAGGTAAGCAACGAAGATACCTATGGTCACCGCCAGCTGATAAAAAGTAACCAGGCGCCCTCTCTTGTTATCAGGGGCAATCTCAGACAAATAGAGCGGCACCACACTGGAAGCAACGCCTACCGCCATACCACCCAGTATACGGGCGCCAATCAATAAGGAGAAGCTTGGCAGCACAATGCAGCCAAGCGCAGTTAACAGGAACAGCAAAGCTGCCAGCAGCAACAGTTTTTTCCTGCCCAGGCGGTCAGTGAACTCGCTGGCGAATATCACACCCGCAATACAACCCGCAAGTGCAGAAGATACAAACCAGCCCTGCTGTGCCGCAGATAAGGTGAACTGCTGTTCTACAAAAGGCAGCACGCCAGACACCACGGCCATATCGAAGCCGAAGAGGAAACCGCCCAGCGAGGCAATGAAGGTGATGTACGCCAGCTTATTGTTGGACAGCGTTTCCATGGCGGCCGGATGTGATGTTACTGAAAACATAATGTTCCTGTTTTAAGAAAGCCTTGATCAACTTCGCCCGGGAACCGCCCTGGTTCTTTATACGGCAGGCGCCCGTTCCGGCAGGTATTACAAAGGTTTCTGCATAATGGTAAACAGTCGTGGTTTCGTTTGCCGTGCTCACCGTGATGGAAGCGCCTTCCACCAACATCAGCACCAGGCAGTAATTATCTGTATGAATGCTTATTTCATGATCAAATTCCAGGCGATGTACATCATAAAAATGAGCGGCATGGGTAGGGAGATGAACGATCTGCCAGTCTGCCCCTTGTTCAATGACACGGGGCTTAGATATTAACTGCTCTTTTACTACTGCTCCCTGCCTGCTAAGATCCAGGTTATTGAAGGCGTGCGCAATGTTGATGGCCCGCGGCTTACCATCCAGTCCAAGCCGCAGCCAGTCGTACATTTTGAAAGTAAAAATATACGGTGTAGCGCTGATCTCCAACACCAGGTTATTCGCGCCGGCGCTATGAACGGTTCCGTTAGGGATCAGGAACAGATCATGTTGCTGCGCCGGGAGCCGTTGTACATATTGCTCGATGTCTATCGGCGTATTATGATCCCGGCTGTTTTCCAGCTCCTTTTTAAAAGCCATTCCATTGATGCCTTCCTGTAACCCGAGGTACACGGAAGCGCCCTCCTTACAGTCCAGGATATAATACGTTTCATCCTGGGTAAAGGTTTCGCCGAAATGCTCCCGGATATAAGAAAAGCCAGGATGGCACTGAATGGAAAGGTTACCGCCGTCAAAAGTATCGAGGAAGTCGAAACGGATGGGAAACTCATAACGGAAGATCTCTGCATGGCGGCCCAGGATAGCGGTATAACGGTAATACATCATCCACTCAAAAGGGATCTCCAGCAGGTAGCCATCGCTTTCAAACACCACCCCGTTCTCCGGAACAATGAGTTCAAAAGACCAGGCATAGTTCACCACATTCCTGTTCAGCTGCGGAATGTGTTGCTTGAGCCATTGTCCGCCCCAGGCGCCCGGTTCAAACCAGGGCCGCACACGGAAAGGGGAACGGCTGAGCTGGTCAATGCCCTGCTCCAGGTCTTTGCAGAAGATCCAGGTAGGCGCGTCAGGGCGCTGGCCGTCTACCATAATATCCATCCTGCCAAGCAGGCTGCGTTTGTAGTCATTCAGCACTACCCAGTCTACAAAGTAGGCGCGTTTATACATTTCGTCTGCAACAGTAGCGGATACCGCGCCGAAATTGCCGACAGCCCCCGCGCGCATCCGATATTGCAATTCATTCTTCGGAATGTCCAGGTAGATGAGCGGCGCCTCAGCATAGGCGAGGGCTGCACCGGTACCGATGATGATGTTGATGTCTGCAGCTGTATCCAGCGTCGGGGAAAGCTTATCCGCCTCAAAGAAATCGCTGATCTGGAGGCTTGTTTTTGTGCCCCATACTTCACCTTCTTTTCCAACGAAGGGAGCCACGAGCTGTTGTATAATGCCCGGATCTTTTTGCCCGTCCTGCATGAAATGCCAGCTGATACGCAGTCCGCGGTTTTGCAGCGCCGTGTCCAGTGCTTCATGCAGGGTATCCCAAAAAATGCCGGCGAATCCGTCTATCAATACCAGTTGCTGTGTGGCGATCCAGTCTGCCAGTGCTGCATGGCCGGCATGGATCTTTCCATCGCCGAGGGCGTGTGCAGGATACAGGTCATATCCTGCGGGCCGCTGCGTGCTGCGCCTTGCGGGCATCAGGGCTTGGGTAGATTGTCGCCAGTCCATGGTGGCCGTGTTGTTTTCGTTCATACTTCCAATCAATTTGATGCTACATGTATCATAATTACGTCCTTCGCAGGCAGGGTAAAGGTGGTACCCACGTCTGCGCCGTCTTCTTCCAGCAGGTTGCTTTGCCGTACCATGAGGGATGATCGATCCCTGGGGGACAAGGTAACGGCGATGGGTATGGATGAGGGGTTTACGAGCTGTAACACCACGCCTTTGCCATTGCGGGCAGGACTGATGTTTTCTACATAAACGCCCAGGCCGGAAATACGAAAGAAAAGAGATTCATCTGCCGCACCGGCAGCAGGCGCCGCGATCAGCGGCTGATGATTATCGAGCCCGTACTCATTGGCGGCTACAGCATCGTAGCCCTTGTTATGCGCCTGCAGGTAATAACGGAAAGTAGCGGGTCCTTCCTGGTCTCTGCGGAAATTCGTGTGCCAGAGATTGTTCATCACCCAGGAAGAGATCGCAGGCTCTTGTTCTGTAAATGTTTTCCATAGGGGTGAATCATGCAGGCCGCCTATCAGGCCTGCCGTTGTAGTGGTACGGCCGATCTCGAACAGCGGCGCATCCGGGCTTGACCAGGTAATGCCCAGGTTGCCGTTAGAAACATCTACCCAGCGCTGCAGCGTATACCAGTTCCTGTTAGTATACGGCAGCTGGTCTGCTTCAGCAGTAATGCTTCCCCAGGGTATGCTGTAGCGCACCTGCGCACCGGGAATATTGAAGGGGAATACAAAATGCACGCTTTCCTTTGTAGGAACGGCTATTTTATCAATGGTGTTGATGAGCTCCACGCGGTCCATACCTGCCACCAGGCGGATCTCTCTTTGCAGCTTGTTCGCGCCCGGCGCATCGGAAGATACCAGGAGGCTCACTACCAGTGGTCCTTTTTCTTTGATGCTGATGTTTGGTTTACCTGCGTATTGGATCTTCTCCAATGAATCACCCGGTAAATAAGTGTATTCGTTTAAACCGCCGGAGTCGGCCAGGTTTTGTTCAATGCCTTTTTTAGTCAGACGGATAATATTGCCGGTATGGCCATCCAGGGTGATGGAATAGATGCCATTCTGTAGGGTTTGATCAGTAACTCCTGCACGACCCTTGCTGTACGCAGCCCCCGCATGTATAGTAAAACGTTGTTTGGAGAAGGGCGGCAGCTGTTCTGCAAACACGGCCAGTTCGCCGGTAGAAAGACGCTGGGAAGGCACCTTTTTGCCTTTACTGTCTTTTACCAGGTCGCCTGCTGAACTCAGTGCAGCCGGAATGGTGACCAGTCCGCTACGTGCCTGTGCAAGCGTGTTATATACATCTACCGCATTGGCAGTGCGCTTGTCTGCGGCAGTGCTTTTGGCCAGCAGCATTTTCGTGAGCGAATCGCCTCTCAGTGCAAATGCCTGTTTATAGGCCCATTGGGAGATCACCCTGGGATATTCGGGATGGGAAACGCTGTTGAAAGCGCCCCAGGTATGTTCATTGAACATCACGATATTGGTCCAGGCAGAATCAAAATCAGGGGCCGGGTAGCCAGACTTATTACGGATAGCCCAGATAGCGGCAGCCTGCTGCAGCTGATCGGAAGCGCGGCGGTTAAGGCCGGTTTCACGCGCGGCAGAGGCGATGCCGTCTGTCCAGAACTCTGTATAATCACCAGCGATGACGGGAATCTGATCTTTATATTTCGCTTCCAGGTCCTGGAAGAATTGTTTTACAGAAGTGATGATCAGTCGGGGAGAAGCATAGCGCTCGTTCCAGGCCTTCACCGCTTCCGGCAGCTCGGGATCGATAGGCGCATTGTCGCTCATAGCCCAGGTAAGCAGGGTCATGTTATAGGGAGAACTTTTCTGTTCCAGCTTTGCTAGATATTCAAAGAGGAAAGGATTGAGAAAATTCTCGGAAGGTTTGCCTGTGAAATAAGGTTGGGGATCGTCATTGGTGAAAAAGTTAGGGATCTTACTGCCCTTCAGCGCATAGCCGATAGAATAGGGAGAAGATTGATAGAACAGCAATTTTTGTTTGCCCGAAGGGGAAGTCCAGTAAAAAGGCTGATCCCTCCAGGTGTCGGCGCTGCCAATGCGGTCTGAGGCATTGGGCGCGCTCAGGAAATATTTGATGCCGCTGATATCCGACTGACCTGAGAGGCCCCAGGAAGCGCCGGGCACATCGCCCTGGAACATGGTCTGCACCTGCAGCCCATGGTCTTTTGCCAGCCGGGTACCGGTATAGAACATGTGCATGAGCTGCGCCGGACTGGTAGCGCTGGTATTGATATTGCCATAGCCGCCGTCCAGGTTGATCCATCCTTTTTGAACGGCGTCCCAGAAACGTTTTTGTTTGGCGGCATCTGCCTGGGCCAGGTAATGCTCTACCACCCAGATGGCTTCGGTATTCCATTTAAAACGGGCTTCGGGTGGATAGTTGGCCGAGTGTTCCGCTATTTTAATGGCTTCGTCAATATTATTCATGTGGATGGCCAGCACTTTGGACTGTACATTGGTATAGCCCACATCTACATGGGAGTGCGGCATCACATATACCTGCCAGTTTTGGCGGGCGGGAGCAACAATACACCGTGCGCTGTAGGTCTGATTGCCGGAACGGAGGGCCACAGACAGCTGGGTATCTTTATTGACCGGCTCGCCGGGCAGGGGAATCTCGAATTCAGGGATACCCTGAGGGGCAGCGGGAATGTCCAGGCTGTCCTGGCGGCCCCTAAAGGAGAATACCAGCTTGCCGGGAGCATAGCTCAGGCCGCCGTGGAAAAGCAGGCGTACCACCCGGCTATTGTGTGGCTTGAGGTAGGCAACGGTAGGTTGCAGCGCTATGGAAGTGAACATTTGTTGCTGCTGTGCAAAGCAGACAGTGGAAAATAAACAGGAAAGGACTAATAAACGTCTTAGTTTCATCCGCAAAAGGTATATGTACAAACATATGGACATATTTCGAGAAAACAAAGCAGTTTAAAAGTAAATGGGTCTTCATCCCCGTCATTGCCTTAGGTCCGGCTGCACGTAAAGCCCGTCATTGCGAGGAGCTCCGGGCCTGGGCGGGAGCCGCGACGAAGCAATCTCCTGACGCAATCTTCGCGTTATTCAGAAGCTCCGGAGAGATTGATTGGTGTGGGAGATTGTGTGAAGAGATTGCTTCGTCGCCCCACGCGCTAACCCGCGCTGCTTCTCGCAATGACGGGGATGAAGACCCTTGTCTGTTCTGGTGCCTTTTGACGGGGATGAAGCCCCCCTTTTGACCGTAAAAGGTTTGAACATTCGAAGTCCAGGCTTGTTGGAGGTTCAGGACGGACGAGCTGTAGATCGCCCGTACACTGAACCTTATTCCAACTTTTAAACAACCCTAAAAACTTCAAATATTCAAACCCTTTAATGCAGAGTATGTATGAACATATGATATTAGAACCCCGGGTTATTCGGCAGCAGGTTCGGATTCACATCCGTTTCCTGCTTAGGCAGCGGGAACAGCAGTTGTTTCTCGCCAAAAGTGGCATTGAACACCGTTTTATGCCCTACAAAATTATCCCAGGCGCCGGTCACATCATTATGCACCTTGCGGGTGCGGATCATATCAAACCACATCTTGTTCTCGAAGCAGAGCTCGTAATAACGCTGCAGCCATACTTCCTGCTCAAAAGCCGCTTGTGGCAGCGCTGCGATCGGCGCTAAACCCGCCCGCGCACGGATCGCATTCACATAAGCGATAGCATTGGCATTTGGCCCACCTTCTGCCCGGTTGGAAGCTTCCGCATAGAGCAGGTACACATCCGCCAGGCGGTACAGCGTGTAGTTCAGGTCTGATTTGGCGCCATTGGCCACGGCTGCGGAGTCAAAGTACTTATATATATAAGTAGCATGGAACTTCACAGTATCAGCACCATTGTGCTTCTTATACTTTGTAAAGAAGAACTGCCTTTCCTGCACCCTTTTGTCTCCTTTAGGATAAGAAGCGATGAACTGCGGTGTAGGATATACGGATCCATATTCGTCTGAATAGGAAGAGATCCCTGCATAGTTGGGCAGCAGCAATGGCGTCAGCGGGTTAGGCGCGGGTACGGAAGCGGAGTACTGCACCTGGAAGATGAATTCACCCCTGTTTTTGTTAGCCGGGTTAATCATATCTGTATAGCGGGGGAACAGGGAATAACCACCGTTATCGATCACTTCTTTAGAGCGTTTGGCAGACTCTGCATAGTACTGGTTACCGCCGTTGATAGCAGCACCGGCGTAGGTCAGGTATACATCTGCCAGGATGGATTTCACAGCGCCCATGGATACATAACCGTTATTGTCCTGCCAGGGCAGGGTAGAGGCCTCAGCTGTCAGCAGATCAGGTATGATGATGCTGTCATAGATGGCCTTGGCAGGCGTACGGTGCATATTGATCTCGTCCACGCTGGTGGGTACATTGGTCACCATCGGCACGGCGCCGTACATACGTACCAGGTAGAAATAGAAGAGCGCCCGCAGGGTATGCGCTTCCGCCAGCATGTTGGTCTTAACATCATCCGACACGCCACTTACTTTAGGAATGTACTGCAGGGCATTGTTACAGGCGCCTACACCCAGGTAAAGGTGTTGCCACCAGGTATCCACATAAAAGGAAGTGTTATTATAGATCAGGTTCTGGAAATTCACGAAACCTGTCTGCCCGAGGTCGCTATTGGCCTTGCCGGTCATGAACTCCAGCAGGTTGTAAGTATTACCACCGTAGGATCCGGACTGGCCGTTCAGCAATCCCTGGAGGTTCTGATAAGATCCGTTCGCAAATGCACGGGCCACTTTCTCACCGGCAAGATCAGCACTGGGAGAGATGAAACCGGTAGGCTTTTCTTCCAGGAACTTTTTACACGAAAAGCTCAGGAGTATCAAAGCCGCTACCAGGATATGTTTTAATGTCTTCATTGTTTTCAGTTTGAATTGTTAGAAGCCTAATGATACGCCCAGGTTCCATACGCGGGGCCTGGGATAGGAGAAGAAGTCCAGGTTCTGTGAAAAACCGGTGTTGGCGCCATAACCTGAAACGAAAGTATCCACTTCAGGATCGTAGCCGGTATAATTGGTGATCAGGAACAGGTTCTGCACGCTGGCGTATATACGCAATTTCGTAATGCCTGTTCTTTGGTTGAAAGATGCAGGCAGCGTATAGCCCAGTGTGAAGTTCTGTCCGCGGATGTAGGAACCGTCTTCTACCCACCAGGTATCAAAGTGCGAGTCTTGTGTAAACTTATAGCTGCGTACCTGGGCGATCATGGTGTTCTGGTTTTGCGGTGTCCAGGCATTCAGTACGGTAGCGAGGCTGTTGGCCAGTGTCTGGCGATCCTCTGTAGAGTGCTTGAAAGTAGCGGCAGTATTTACACCCTGTACAAAACGTATGTCAAATGAGAAGTCCCAACCTTTATATTTGATGGTGCTGGAAAAAGTGCCTGTCCATTTGGGATAGGCGCGTCCGATGATGCTATAATAAGGGGTGCCGTCTTTGTTATAGATATATTTTCTGTCGCCGGGTTTTAGGCCCTGTGTTGCCGCTTCTGCCGCTTCGTCTTCACTGTAGGTGCCCAGGCGGGTCATGCCGTAGAAGGAGCCGATGGGTGCGCCTACGCGCAGCACGTTCGTTTGTCCGAGGAAGTTAGGCCCCGGGAAGATGTCTGCATTACCCTGGTTCAGTTTCAGGATCTCGTTTTTGTTGGAAGCGAAGATGAAATCAGTAGACCATGAGAAGTTTTTGGTCTTGATGTTCTCTGTATGCAGGTTCACCTCGATACCGGAATTGCGTACGGAGCCTACGTTCTGATAGATGCTGGCATCCACCATACCGGATGACCAGGCGATGGGCGCCTGCAGCAGCAGGTCTTTGGTGGTACGGCGATAGTAATCTACGTTCATGTTGATACGACCGTCGAACAGCGCTGCTTCCACACCGGCGTCAAACTGCAGGGAGCGTTCCCATTTCAGGCCGGAATTGCCAATATAACCGGGCAGCAGGCTGGCCTGATTGGCCCCTCCCACTACGGTATTGTCTGGCTGGATCTGTGCAAGCGAGCGGTACTGAGGAATTTCCTGGTTACCGGAGAGGCCATAGCTGGCGCGCACCTTCAGGTTGTTGAGCCAGGCATATCGCTTCATAAAATCCTCTTCAGAGATATTCCAGGCAGCGCCTATAGAAGGGAAGAAGCCGTATTTGTTGTCCTCTCCGAACTTGGAAGAACCGTCGTAACGGCCGGTAGCGGTGAACAGGTATTTCCCGTCGATGTTGTACGTAACCCGTGCAAAGTAGGAGTTCATCGTCCATTTATAATCCGATGAAGTGATATCGTTGCGTACGGAACCGGCGCCCAGGTTATGCCACTGGAAGAAGTCAGAGGTAAAATTCTGCGCATCTGCATAAGACTGTTCCTGGTTGTACTGCTGGAAAGAGATACCCAGTAATGCCGTCAGTTTCTGGCGGGCATTGATCTGCTTGTTCCAGGTCAGGTAGTTCTCTGACTGCCAGTAAGTATTGGTAAAATTGGTGATGCTTGCTTCGCCGCTCTGGTCTTGCGACAAGTGGGGCAAGTCTATGCCTGAGTAGAAATTATTCTTTTGTCCGTTGAGGTTATAACCGATGTCTGTTTTAAAATCGAGGTCTTTGGTGATGTGGAACAGGAGATAAGCATCTCCCATTGCCAGCAGGGTATTGTTGATGGTGTACCTGTTCTGTGCGATGTGCACCGGGTTAGGGCCACCTTCCAGGCCGGCAATGTCGTTATTCCCTGCCCAGGTGCCATCAGGATATTTTACCGGTACGATGGGCACTTCTTCTGCCACCATGCGGGGCACATTGAGGGCGCCATTGGCGTCAGATACAACTCTTTGTTTGCCGGAGATGAAGGAGATGTTACCGCCAACGGTGAGCCATTTGTTGACGTCGTTATCCATCGTTAAGCGCACAGAATATCTTTTGAACCAGGATTCAATCATCAGACCGTTCTGGTTCAGGTAACCCAGGGAAAGGCTGTAGGCCGATTTCTCACTGCCGCCCTGCATCAGCAGGTAGTGGCTGTGGGATACAGCGGGCTTGTACACTTCTTTTTCCCAGTTGGTATTGTACAGTGGCTTGTCGTTTGCATCGAACAGCAGGGGCAGGCTGGCGTGGTTCAGCGCTACGGGCGGGGCCCAGGTACCGCCTGCAGGATCGAATTTGGTGGCGTTGGCAAACGCTTCGTTATACACTTTTACGAACTGGTCTGAGTTCAGTGTTTTCACGTGCCTGGCCAGTGTGCTCACGTTCACATTGCCCTCGTAGGAAATGCGGGGAGCGCCGTCGCCACGGATCCCTCTTTTAGTAGTTACCAGGATTACGCCATTAGAGCCCCTGGCCCCGAAGATGGCGGTAGAAGAAGCATCTTTCAGCACTTCCAGGGAGGCGATATCACTGGGATTGAGCTGGTTGGCGTCTACACCAATCACACCGTCCACCACGTAAAGGGGATCGATGTTGGAGTTGATGGAGCCGATACCGCGTACCCGCACTTTCGCTGTTTGCCCCGGGGCGCTGCTGTTAATGTTTACGTCTACGCCGGGGATCTTACCCTGCAGCGCCTGCGAAACGTTTGGCACGGGTTTGTCCATCAGCTGTTCTGCCTTGATGGTGCTCACCGCGCCGGTAAGGTCTGATTTCTTTACGGTACCGTAACCTACTACCACTACGTCTGTCAGTACGTTGGTTTTCAGTTCCAGGGCTACATCGTGCGTGGTCTGCGCACCCACCGGAACTTCCTGCGGCGTATACCCGGTGTAGGAAAACACCAGTACCGCGTTGTTGTCGGGCACGCTGAGGGTGTACTTTCCATCTACGTCCGTAATGGTACCCGTACTCGTACCTTTCACCTGTATGGTCACGTTGGGTAACGGCGATGCGTCTTTTGCATCTGTAACCCGCCCGCTTATACGGAGCTGCGCCATTGTATTTACTGCAAGCAGCATGCATACAATGACATAAATGAGTCTTTGTTTCATAACCTGGTTTTTTTGTTTATGAAAGGATGTTTAAAAGTGAGGAGTTGGCAATTGTTGGTCCTGATGAAAGTTTAAGGGTTTGAGGGTTTGAAAATTTGAAACGTTCGCGGTTGGTAGCCGCGATGCCTTCAAACTCTTAAACTTTCAAACGCTTAAACTTTCGTCATTACTAACGACTGTCAACTTATTTATTCTGCATGGCCCACTGTCGTAATAACGTAATCACATCGTAGAGAACTCCCGCTTCTCCCCTGAAATCCCCTGAACCTTTTGGTTGACCTGTTTGTACATCGTACCATTCGAAGAAACCCTTGTTGGCAATGGCCCTGTCTATCATGGGGGCCAGTTCTGCGTTGGCTTCTTTAATAAATCCATTTTTAATCAGCGCCTGTATCATGCGACCGCCAAACCAGGTCCAGTCGCCTGCGTTCTGATACAGATACGGCTTCATGTTCGGAAATTCCTTTAAAGGATAGGGAGGATACACGGTGATGCCGATGGTAGCATGTTGTTCTTTGCCTGCTGCCTGTACCATCTGCTGGTTGATGGCGGCTATTTCTTTGGGGGTATGGAAGCCTGCCAGTACGGCGCAGGCGGTTCCGCCGGTATATAGGATCGTTTTTTCATTGAAGGTCGAGGAAAATGGGCTGCCATTAAGATAGAGATGCGGCAGGTACTTCTGTGATTGAGAGATCCAAAGGTGCTTGCGGACGTTGGCGCGCACCTGGTTTTCAATATTTTTCCAATTTCTCCGTACTTTATAATCGGGGGGCAACATCGCCTGCAGGTCTTGCAGGGCCAGGACGAACATAGCGTTGTCATAGATATCGATGGCCCATTTTGTTTTATCGTTGATCCTTACACCCCAGCCGGTTTCTGGTTGTACATCGCCCCAGTCTATGGTGGTGGCGCCGGTTACCAGGCCGTATTGGGGAGACCATCTTTCACGTAATATATAGTTAAGCGCGCTTTCCATCCTCTGTAAAACAGATTTGCCGTCTATTTGTTCTGTGAGGATGGAGCGGTCGCCGGTGGCGTCAATATATTTCTTCACGGCCTGGATCAGGGATGATTCCTGGTCTGTTTCTACCGTGTTCTTATGGGCGGCCCAGCCGGGGGCCAGTTTAAAATAGCGGAAATCATAACTGACATTCGCCTTGGTGGAGTCGATCATCCCATCCACGATATCACCTGTGGGCCCCTGCATTTTAAAGAAGAGCAGCAGCATGTCTTTTACCTTTTCGGGCGGATGTACTTTCAGAGAGCCATTAATAAAAGTGTTGAAATCCCTGATCCATACTTCCCCGTAGGAGGTGCCGGCGGTAAAGCCTGTAAGGAGGCGGAGCGCGCGTGCCTGAATAGTATCCAGGCGGCTGTCTGCCAGGATGGAAGCTGCCAGTTGATCATTGCCCGTTTGCGAAAAAGAAAGCTGAGAGCAGAGTAATAAGCCGATAACGTGAAATGTAATAATGAGCCTCATGCGAATAGCCCGATTTAATATGTACAAACATATAAACATAATTCTATTTTTGCAAGTAGATAGAAAAAATAATGACAGGCGGTTGGAATTGCTGAGTTTGGATTGATAATTAGCTATTTAGGATGCTTTTATGTTACTTTTGCATCCTGACCGGTGTTTATCATGACCAGACATACCATCAAAGTGGCAGGCGGGCACATCAGATTTTTTACTAATTTGCGCATGACCTAATGCGACTATGAACTTTAGTATTGATCACAAAAATCCCCTTCCGCTGCATCTCCAGGCGGAAAATTTGCTGCGCGCCATTATAAATGACCCGCAATATGCAAACGGGAAATTCTTACCTAATGAAGTACAGCTGGCCAAGCAGCTGGCTATCTCCAGGTCTACCTTACGGCAGGCCTTAAACAAACTCGTATATGAAGGATTACTGGTACGGAAGAAAGGTATCGGCACAAAAGTGGCGGAACCCGCTATCAGTTCCAAATCCAAGAACTGGCTGAGCTTTACGCAGGAAATGACGGCCCGGGGCATCGCCATCCGGAACTTCGAGCTGCATGTTACCTGGGTAACGCCGGACGAGGGCGTGGCTAATTTCTTCGGTATCGGCACAGACAAGAAGATCCTGAAGCTGGAACGCCTGAGAGGCAAGGCGGAAGGCCCCTTTGTATATTTCATCTCGTTTTTCCATCCCCGTGTAGGCCTTACCGGTGAAGAAGATTTTAAGCGTCCATTATATGATATCCTGGAAAAGGATCACCATGTGGTAGCTACGCTGTCTAAAGAAGAGATCAGCGCAAAAACAGCGGATAAGTTCATTGCGGCGAAGCTGGAAGTGGAACCGGGCAGCCCGATACTGTTTAGAAAAAGGTTTGTGTATGACCAGGGGGAAAGGCCGATAGAATACAACCTGGGGTATTACCGGGCGGATAGCTTTGTGTATACGGTGGAGAGCAGGAGAGAGTAAGGGTATGCAACGGTACCTACACTACCACTCCTTAAACCCTTTATGATGGCACTGAGAACAGTTATGTTCATTTCACTTCAGCTTGCAGCTTACTTCGGAATATTCAGCGGCAACTGGCCGGAAACGGGTATCCCCAGACAGAAAAACAATACAGGCTTCGCTGATCTTGAAAAGCGTGTAAAGAACGAGCAGGAGGTTCCTTTGGACATGTTTAAGAAATTTATCAGATTGGATAGGCCTGAGCTATATAGTAAACAGTCCAGGTTTACAGGTAAGGAAGTTCGCTACGGCGCAAATTATACCTTGTTTTATATAAGGCAGGGAGATGGTCAAATGGCGCATGAAATTATAGTAAGCTTCAATAAACAGCATGAGCAGGTGGATGCCAAAGCGTTTCTTTACTTTTGTGATCCATCCCAGAAAACCCGTGTGGCGTTCTTTTCTTTTTCAGGCGGCAAAGGGAATAATGATTTTAATGTCAGGTATTACCTTTCGATTGGAAGGGAAATGCCTGACCCGGACAGGATAAAGATCATAAAGCGCGAAAAATGGCATGTAAGCGATGAGGGGAAGATAGGACTTGCACCTACAGGGATGTAGACGATTCCCTACCAGCTGCTTAATTATTTACTCATTATATCCATAAAAAATTTAGCATCGATTTTGTCCCCGGTCCATCTAACATCCGGACTGATACCAACATTATCAATTAGTGGAAATGTTATATGATTCCCGGTGCCCATCGGGCAATAAAATTTCAAATATGGACAGGGCAAATCTCTGGGACGGGCTATTTCAGTATAATCTAAAGCACCCTTTGTATTGGTGCCTACTATTATGACCTTATCGCTTTGTTTTGCATATCGAACAAACAACTCAGCGGCACTGCCTGTTTTTTTATTGACAAGCACGGCCACTTTCTTTGGGAATGGCATCACTTTTTTATAGGAAAAACTGTCAGGAGCAGCAATAACCACCATTTCGCCAATATTCTCTTCCATTTTTTGGACAATTTTCTTAAGCTTGGCAGCTATGTCGGCATAATTAGGATCATCAAGGGTTTCTTTATATAAAGAAATGTTGTCCTTCGATGCCCTGACAACAAACCCATCATTTTTAAATGGTTTTGTATAAATGAACGGCAGGATGGTATCATATGTCATTGAATGTCCACCACCATTATCCCTTACATCAACAATCAGGTAGGGAGTTTCTTTAATTGTAGAAAGATTAGCGCCAACGATGCTATCTACCGCTGGTTTGTTCGTTACCCAAAAGTCTTGAATTTTAAGGATACAGATGTCTTTTGAGACTTTCCTGAAACTGATGAGGGGCTCTATATTGGAAGAATTTGAATCTGAAATATCTACAGCTGATGCCGGATATATTTTTTTCCATTTGCCATAGTTGCCATCCAGGCTAAGTATGCCACGATGAAGATTACCAAAAACAGTATCAGGTAAATGATCATTTTTGAAGTACTCCACCCGGTATAGCTCGCCTTCCCGCTCTATATTCATTTTTAGTTGCCCGGTAAACCATTTAATGCTGTCCGTCTTAATGGCAATTCCTTCATATCTGTTTTTCCGGCCTGTTCCGTCTTTACGAATGGCTATCTTAAAATCGAAAGATAAGGCATTCCATATTCCCTCAATTTCATCGTTCGGCCCCTTTTGATAGTATTGCCGCAGTTCATTCGTATCAATTGGCAGTCTTTTAATTGAGCTGAACATGCTTTTTAAGGTGTCCTGGTATTTGTCCCTGGAAGAAATATTCACCATTAACAGATTGAGATGTGGATCTTTGAAAAAAGACAGGTATTCTCTTAGCAGAAGGTAGCATGGATAGTACGCTGCGCTTTTGGCCTTTAAAGACAGGCTATCTCTGAATTGACTGTACCTGAATGCGTTTTTACCTGCGGTTTTATCAAAATATCCGGCGTAACTCTCTTGAACCTTTGTGATCAGGCTATCAAAGTTTGTTTTACAGTCACATGATTGGCTATTGGCGCTGTAGTAAATGAGAGCGGTCAACAGGGTCAAAATTATCCTTTTCTTCATAATAGGGTAGTAGAATAGTCGTTGGGTATGGCCAAAAATAAGGATAGTATGTGGATTTCCCCAAATTTTATATATTGTTATTGCAATAACGCATCCCACTATGTTCAAGAATTGTTTGCTCCTTTTAACAGCCGTCTTATTCATCAACTCCGGCGTCTTCGCCCAAACCTCTTTTCCCAGTGATCCTGACAGCGTTGTCTTCCTCACACAAGACATCGATAATTTCTGGAAGGCTTTTGATCTCTATAAAAAAGATACCAGCGTCAATCCATTCGGCCCTGGCTACATGAATATCGGTAGCGCCGGCGTGAAAGGATTTACCCCTAACAGGATCGAAAGTGCCGATCATTTATTCCAGGTTGTTAAAAAACGCGCCAGTGAGTATGAAAAGGTAAGGCCCAAAACTTTGCAGATGAAAGCAAAGGAAAAGCAGTGCAGGAGCACTTTTTACGCGTTAAAATACTGGTATCCTGCTGCAAAGTATCCGCCTGTGTATTTTGTTATCGGAGCTTATAATTCCGGTGGAACGGCCAATGAGGGTGGTGTGTTCATCGGTGCCGAAAAACAGGCAGATCCCGACGGTGTTCCTTATATCGTAGCGCATGAGCTGATCCATTTTCAGCAAAAGAACCTATCGGAGAACCCTACCTTACTGCAGCAGAGCATTATGGAAGGCAGCGCGGATTTTTTAGGCGAGCTGATTTCCGGGGCCAATATTAACCTGCCGGCGACGGTGTATGGCAATAAGAACGAAGAAAGACTCTGTAAAGAATTTGTGCAGCGGATGGACAGCACTGATTATAACGATTGGCTGTATGGTGTTTCCGGGAAAGACGACCGGCCTAATGACCTGGGCTATTGGATGGGGTATCGGATCGCGGAGCACTATTTCAAAAATGCCATGGATAAGAAGCAGGCAGTAAAAGAAATTCTTGAGATAAAGGATTATAAGACGTTTTTAGCTAAAAGCGGTTTCTTAAAGCAATACATGGATGGAAAGTAACCTGTACATTCCGGACTTACACCTACCTAATTAAAAACAAGGATCAATCCTGTTCCAATTCCGGCGATACCAGCCAAAATCAGGCGAAACTTAAGTCCGGACATGGTATGTTTTTGCCAGATCCCCCAATATAGGCATAAAGCGCCTCCAATGATCAACGCTATGCCGCCCAATAAATTCCCGTTCATAGTATTATTTTTTTTGTTCGATCTTCAAATTTAGTTCATCTGATTCTTCCACAGGCAATACCCTGTTGTCAAAGTATCCATCTCTTACGGCGCCGGTTGTTGTACCCACATAACTGTCTACCGCCTCCCTGGCCAGCTGTTTAACAGGCAATTTTTCTGCTCCTTTACCAGCCACGGCGCCTACAACTATAAATCCGCCCTTTATACCGGCGTCTTTATATTTACCATCGAGTGCATCTGCCCCCATATCAATGAAATCTCCGGCAGCCCCCAAGCCTTTCCCAACGCCAATCAAGGGTATTGACGCGGCTTGCGTTCCGGGAAATATAGCGGCCACGTATCCCAGTCCTTCAACGCCCTGGCCGACAACACCGGTTACTGCAGACAAGCCCCGCATTGCCTGTACAGTTAAGTCTTTTTTATCTATAGGTACATTATCGAAAGAGATATTAACCGATGGCTGGCCGTTCGGATTAGCGGCAATGTCAAATTTAAGAATACCTGCATTAGGACGTATCCTGTTATGGTTGCCGCGCGGATTCATCGTACCTTCTTTATATGCCTCAAACCCTTGAGAAAACTGGGCATTAGTTGCATTGAACTTCGTTCCTTCCAGGTCATAGGTCGTTTTGGTGTTCAGACCTGCGCTGAGTGACTGATATAGTTTGTTCACATTATCGAAATCACCCCGGATCAATTTGGTCTTGGTTACCTTGCCGTTTGCATCATGCCAATTGATAATGATCTTTTGCTCCTCACCATCCAGGTCAACTGCCGCGATGGGCATATTGCCCGCAAACTGATAGGGACTGTACCATGGAAAAGATTTTGATAAGGGGTCCATGGACAGGAATCGTCCCAGCCTGGAATCATAGACCCTTGCCCCGTAATCCTGCTGATTACCTGCTCCCTTCACTTCATTATCGTTTTCTTTGCCGTTATATCCATACCTGTATTTGCCATCTTCGCCGGCCCTTCTTCCTGGCATCTGTGCGCCAAAAGGGTAATAATCCTGTGCGCTTACCGCATCTGCATTGTAATATTCTATTAGTCCGTCACTATTTTCATCTGTGCCCGTCTTCCTGTCGGTCACTGTAGCCATCACATTTCCCCGCGGATCTGTCAGCTCGTATAACTTGTTCCCCCGTTTATAAGCAAGTGTATAGGAGAACCCGAGCCCCGGCAAATAGGATATTTCTGACTGCTCATTCCTGTACAGGTGCGCTACCATCCGCTCTACCTGTTCCTTATCAGGTACGATCAGGTTAACTATTTTATTATTCACCACAGTTTGCCAGGTTTTCAGGTCTGCGGCCAGCGATTGCAACTGCTGCATATCACGATCCCAGGAAACAGGTGTATAGAGCCCTGAATCGATCCTGTTTAACCAGGCAGTATGGTGCTGCCGGCCGCTGACTACCTGCTGCCATTGCAATTCCAGCCATCCGCGGTACAACAAGAACACATCCTGCTTTTCCTTCAATAGGGAAGCAAATTTGGCGGGTTTTAGCGGAACACTGTCTATTAAGGCGCCCCGGAGGTTATATACAAAAAGCTTGTCTGGAGACTGGTAATCCAGCAATATCTTCGATGCAGGTACATGGGGATCGGTATTATAGAATTCAATATGGCCGTTTCTCCTGATCATACGGCCCGCAAATTTTTCCCCGGCAACGTTTTTATGCCCAGTTCCCGCCAGCCTGGCTGCTTTACCGTCGAATAAAGCAAGTTGCAGGCATATTTTTTTCATCTGCAACTCAATAGCCAGTAGTTTTTGCAAGGTGCTTTGTGCTGCCCTTACCTGCGGAGCATCGAATACCGGGCGGAAATTATGAGTAGTATCCAGCAATGCCTCTTTACCGAATAAGCGGTAGTGCAGCTCTGCACGTTCAGTGTAATGCAGATTTTGATAACTGCAGTGCCTGTAAAAAGTAAAAGGATCGATGGCTCCTGTGGCCACCAGCTTATATTCGTTGTCATTGAGCCGGACGGAGTCAAACGCTTTTCCGTAGCAGGTAAACCAATACAGTCGGCGGTCGTTTTCATTCAGCACCGCCATGTTGACTAAGCTGCCGGGGGCATTTCTCCTGCCGAAGATCTTTAATCCCGGAGTTTTAGCAGCAACCCGTTTTAACAAGGGATCGACATCTGTGCCAAGTTGTATGCCTGTTTGTGCAATGCCTTTCTGGTAAAATAGTGGCAGCAATAATATAAGTAACCAAGCCCACTGTTTCATAGGAATAGATAATGGAATAGCTAAAGTACATTTTCGAGGTGCAATATATAAAAAAAATAAATGCGAAACTGTTTAAACTGAATAGGTTATAGGGGTTTAACAGACGCGGGTGGGCAGAGCCTAATATGGACAGCATTAATGCAATCGTCAGGGAGATTCCTCCCGATCTGCCGGCGAGGAAGATTGAAATGTAGCCTTGTCTAAATCAACCCTTCATAATGTCTATTTAACACCCCGGCAGAGTGATTTCCCGACATTACTTTTGTTGTACAATATCACTCCAAAAAATAACGACAATGACAAACGTACAACAAAAAGTAATGACCACCCAGGAAGTAGCTGCCCGCTTCCATGAATTGGCCCAGCAGGAGAAATGGTATGAGATCCAGGATGAATTCTTTGCAGACAATGTAAGGAGCATAGAACCTGCTGGCTCTCCGTATTTTGACGATGCCGAAGGCAAAGCAGATGTACGCAAAAAAGCGGATGGATTTATCAAGCGGATAGAGGCGGTGCACAGATTGTATACCGGCGAGCCCATAGTGACCGGCAATCATTTTGCGGTAGTACGGGAGAAGGACCTAACCGTACAGGGCCATGGAATGGTACAGATCCACCAGATCATGCTGTATGAAGTAAAGGATGGGAAGATTGTACTCGAGCAGTTTTTTTATTGAACAAATATTTTCCTGGCAGTGCTCTTTTAAAGTAAAAGGATTGCCAGGAAAATAAAGGTATAAAAGTTATTATTTGACCTGACAATCATAATACAATAGATCTGACTTGACCTTACGTGGATAGTATAAATATATCTCAACCTGCATTTAATGGATACTGCTATTTAGACAATGCTATTACTGCGGCAACGGTTCCCACTATCGATGTCCCAAGTGAAAATATTTCCAATTATTATAGCTAAACAGGTAAGTACGAGGTTTGTTATGCCGACCTACCTTAAACTCAACTTCTCATTCGCAATACCAAACTTCACTCCAAACAAGGCAATAATATTTTCCGTTTCCGCAAAATTCTTCCCAAAACTTGCCACCACCACCACATTATTCGCCACCACATAATTCCCTACCAGGGCCAGCCTGTTATAGTGCTCGTGATTTTCAACGTCATTCCTGTTAACATACTCCAGCTGAATATCGAATTTCTGCTGTTGATAGGATGCCGCTATACCATAATCAATCAACGTGGAGTCGCTGCTTTTTATTGATCCGTTGATCGCTTTGGTATATCTGAACACTCCCAGCAGATTCAGCGGCACCTTGTCATTGGGGCGATAAGCGACATTCAGCCAGGCTCCATAGCGCTTATTGGCAAGATGGGCAAACTTATTATCAGCTGAAAATCCTGCCATGGCGCCGGCCAGTTCCATACTCAGACGGGGCTCCGCTGTCAATGCGGCTAATTTATCTTTCAGCCGGGTCAATTCTTCCAGGTCCAGGTTGTCCGGATCTGTGCTTAAGGCAGTGATAATGTCCTGTTCTATTGCATTAATGTCGCTTATTTTATCTTTCGAGAAGATGCGTAACAAATGTGTACGTACGCCTGCAGATAAATAGCTGGCAGAGTCTCCCTGAGACGCAGCCAGGGATAAATTAAGCGTTTGAAGGATAGGAGATCTGTTATCGATATAGTTCTTAAATGTCAAGTTGGGGTGATTCCAGAACCAGTATGGCGTGAAATCCAATCCGCCCTCATTCTGTTTCAACAGCCTGAGCACGCTCACGCCAAAGGTTTTAGGGCTCACCGGCTTTTCTATGGATGCGGGAGATTTGTCCAGGATCACGAATCCGGGTGATGTGGGTACTATAAGGTTGTTGAGATTTACAACGCCTTCCTGTGCATAGCTGCTCAGTGTCAGCAAGCTGATGGGGATCAGCAAAAGGATAAAAGCTTTCATGGTCTTACTTTTTGATGAATGTATAGGTGGCGGTCAGCGAAAGGACATCTCCGTTATCATCTACGTCCATGTCTTCTCCGGGGAAGGGATAACTAAACACCGGCGGAGTGCCGTTGAAGAAGAAATGCGTAATACTGATCTTGTTGCTGGCGGGGTTTACATCCAGTACATTCGTAATTATTGTCAGCTCCTCACCGATCAGCTCAGCGCCGCTGCCGAGCAGGAGATCGTGAATTTCACCTTTTGCGATCTGTTTGCTGCCTATCCGCACAACATTGCCGCCTATTTGTGCATTGCCGATAGTGACACTTAATACAATAGGGTCCGTTTCATTTACCGCAATGGTAAATGGGCCCTTTGTTACCTTTTTGACTTTCATAAAAGGAATTTTTGGGGGTGTTAATGATAATGTTCGCAGCTAAGTTAGCCAATCCGGAAGGGCAGGGGAAGGGGCGTTTTTCCCGTATTTGTGCCGGTTCTTTTCCCGGAAGGAGCTTGTCAGAGCACTACCAGGTTATTCTTCACCGCATACAGCACCAGGCCTACACGGGTGGATACACTGATTTTTTGAACAGGGCTTCGCGGTAGCCGTCTACGGTGCGTTCGCTCACAAACATCTCTTTGGCTATTTCCTGGTAGCTCTTTTCGCTACAGGCTTTCCGGATGAATTCCATTTCCCGTTGCGTCAGTTTAACGAATGTGTTCAGAGAGGAGTTCTCATCTACCATCTCCATCCGCAACGACGCCACCATGCCTACTATCTTTACAGCGCCGGGCTCCGCTGCTATCGGCGCCCTGGCCGGTTTGCCGGCGCCCGCGCCGAAGAATGATTAAGCTTGTTTGATACGTCATCCAGGTTTTCCCCAGGCATGCCCAAGCCGCTTCCTTCCCGGAGCGGCTTATCTTTTTGCGGGATGCACTTAGAAAAAAGCATTATTATTGTTAGTAAATACAGTATAAAAATGAAACGCGTAACCGGCATCGGGGGCATTTTCTTCAAATGTCAGGACCCGGAGAAAATGAAACAATGGTATAAAACCCATCTCGGTTTTGATACCAGCCAATACGGCGCAAAGTTTGAATGGCAGCAGGCAGCTGACGCAACAGAGAAAGGATATACTTTATGGAGCCCTTTCCCCGACAAGACCAAGTATTTTGATCCCTCCTCAAAAGACTTTATGATCAATTACCGGGTTGAAAACCTCGAAGCACTTGTTGCGGCGTTAAAAGAAGAAGGAGTGACCGTGCTGGATGAAATCGAAACATTTGATGAATATGGAAAGTTCGTTCACATCCTTGATGTAGAAGGCAACAAAATCGAGTTATGGGAACCTGCCGCTAAATCCTAGCCTTACGGAAACGTCACGATCCCTATCTTAGCAAACTGTCCATACGCATTCTGCCACCAGATAGCGCCCTGCCTGTCCACCCCGTACAATACATTGCTGGAGGCAAAGATCCAGGCGAAGCGGCTATCGGTAGAAGGCTGCTTCTGACCTACCACCGCCATCTGGCCGTTATTGGCATTATATCTTAAGATCAGGTTGGTATTGGTAACGTAATAAGCGTTCGAATCCCCGTTTAAAAGGCATTTGGAAACATAAGTAACCGTATTGCCCGGGTTAACGGGTATCGTGGGCGGGTTAGAAGACTGCGTACTATTGCCATTGCCGTTAGCACCCTCTCTTGCCTTGTACCAGCCTACCGCTATGGCTTCCAGCCGGGCGCTTTTCACCGGGTGCGTGCTGGATGCACTGTTTTCGGATGCGATTGTATTCATCGCCAGCTGTGCTTCTCCCAATGAAGCCCCCATTTTTGCCAGCACAAAGCCCGAGAACTCATCTGCTTCCAGTTCAATAGAGGGCCGGCTGCCCGTGCTTTCCAGCGTATGCCCGTTCAGGTGATGGCCTATCTCATGCGCCAGGATACTGATGGATGCCCACCTGGAATTGGTCATGCTGTTCACCTGTCCGATGAAGCTCTGGCTGTAGAGGATATACCTCGTGGAGCCATTGATCACTGCCGCCGCATTAGGCACATTGGCCGCGTTGATCTGAAAATTCTTCTTCAAACCTACATTGGAAAGGATCCTTTCAATGATATTATCCGCTTCCTGGCTGGAGCTGAATCCATACACACTGTTATTCATCGCTTCGCCATAATAGCTGCAGGTGCCCGACAGATTGAAGTTTAATTCAACCTGTGCAGATGCTTTCAGGGAAAACAGGCTGATAAGTAAAATAGTGATCGTTCTCATGGATTAGGTTTCTCGAAATTGAACATTACATCCTGCAAGCGGTATGTTGGGCCGTTTGCCCCGCCAGCACCGGTATAGGTGTTGCCTGCATCGTAGTTGTTAATATGCCGGTTATTAGCCTCTGTCACCGCCAGCGAGCTGGGATCTGTATACAGCGAATACTGATAGGTATTGGAGCCGTTCTTCAGCACCTTGATCCGGTCATATATCGTGATCACTTTAGAGAAGCGCACTTTTGCTCCGTTGTCTGACAATAAATAACCTGCATTGGTATATCGTTGTACCTGGTAAGGATCATTCAGCTCCGGACTGTTCTTCGGCAGGAGGAAATAAGTAAATAAGGAGATCTCAATATTGTAATCCCCTGGAAACAGTGTAACCGGATCTGTTGTCCAGGTATCATTAGCAGATGGTTTTAAGCTGGTCTGCATCGCCTGTACACGGAAATTGATGTTCGCCATGTCCATCTTAAACTCCGGCCCCAGCGGACGTAAGGAGAAAGCCAATCCCACTTTGCCACTGAGGGGAATAGCTGCCCTGATAGCCTCTGCCAGCGCTTTATCTTCTACATTCTCTAAGAGATATTGCCCATCTTCTCCATGCCTGTTCTTCAGATTGGGATTGGCGCCGTTCTTTACCAGCAACTTCGCCAGCGAATAATAACGCTTCTTAAGCGCATAATTCAGCAGGGGCTCCATATCCGGACCGGTGACCTGGTTAGGGCTGGCGCCCAGAAGCAGGCAGTAACGGGCGTTTTGCAGGTTGTTGCCCGTCACCATTTTTACCAGCGTATTATCTACAATAAAAGGCGTTGGATTTGCGGTGCCGAACAGCGCGTTCATTTGCTGTTCCCGGGCTCCCTGCAGCACATTGGCCAGCATTGGAAAATTGTCAAGAGCTGTCTGGTAGGTATACCTGGACGTTTTGATCACATGCTGGGAATAAAAATCGTTCGCGGTGGTGGTATAAGTAGATTGTATGGACGCAATGTAGGTGTAAGATCCACTCGCGGAACTTTCAGCAAAGGAGATCCCGGAGGAAAGGAAGCCCAGGATGTCGTCTTTTGCCAGGCTACTCAATGCATCCAGGATGTTGATCTGTGCGGTATGATCGTCTGCCCTTACCGCGTCAATATATTCTTTAGAAAGCTTTCCCAGTGTGGGATTATTATGCTGGTTGGCCTGCGTGATCAGTTTCTCATGCTGAGCGATCAGCTTTTCCTTGGAGAGCTCCTGTTTGCCCATAATATCATCCAGGAATTTCAGGGTAGTTTCGTCGGGATCTCTCAAGACCACCTCCAGCTTGGTGTCGTATTTGGAAGAGGCACTGGTATTGATCCTTTCTTTTTCTATCGTCCTCACATAGGTGCTTCTGAAATCCATCCACAATATCTTTGCCCCGCTGGTCCTTACCTGCCGGATCACCTGTTTGAAAACATCCACCTTGATGTTTGTCAGCGCGGTCTGCGACAGGTTTAAGGTTGCGCCGCTGAAGGTCTGGTAGGGAAACTCATACTCCAATTGTATTTTGAAATCGGCGTTCTGGATATTGCCATAAATATCATCATCGGGACTGATCCTGAATTCGCCGGTGTATTCTCCATCCACATAGGTATTCGGGGGGATCTGCACGCTTTGTTTTACTTCGCCGTTCACTATCAGTACCGCTTTCAGGTTATTGATCTTAGAGATCATCAGCTGGTATTGCCGTATGCTGTTCAGGGTGAAGCCGTTTCGGATGAAACCTCCTGCCTGCAAACTGTTGTATACGTCATCTTTAAAGGTGGCAGGCAGCTTGGCGGTATTACCCATTACCAGGAACTTCAGCAGGATCTCTCCGTCGGGTTTCACTACCAGCAGGTTGGAGGTATTTACATTGGCGCCGCCGAATTCGCCGGTAAAGGAAGGCCCGTATAGGCGTGGCAATACGTTGATCCTTCTGTCGGTGGTGGAAGCAGGCGCGTATTCAATCCAGCCTTCAAAGCCGTGTACCTTGAACCAGGGGTATTCTGCAGCCTGCGCTTTCCCGAAAAATGCTCCCAGCAACGCAATGATTGATAGGGTAGTGCGATAGAATTTGGTCATGCTCTTTATTTATTGTCCCGTAGTGTGTATTCAAATGAATATAGGGGGGCTGACAGGCAAGTTAATACAGTTTTACCCGGTAGCAATTGCACTTTTGTGTTAGCTGAATGTTAGGGCAGGTCCTCAGTCAGACACTCACCTGTATACCTTCGTGCTGTGGAAAGGTAGCTACATAATTATACTTGTCCTTCAGCGATGTGAGGTCCCAGCACCTGTTATACGCTGTTTTGTAATTAAAGATCAGTTCCGTGCCCGGGCCTTGCAGCTTGATCACCCTGGCTACCGTTACCTGCGAGGGATGTTTATAAATGGAACCGTTGGTAGAGATCACAAAACGTTTACAATCCAGTTTTGCGATCAGTTCCGGACTGGTATTATGTGCGCTGGCATGGTGAGAGAGTTTCACCAGGTCTACTGGCGCCTGGCCTTCATACAGCTTGTTCAGTGAGCGGAGCACCACACCCGGAAACGAATCTCCGGCAAACAATACAGACTTACCGCCATAGCTGGCAAGAAAAGCGATGCTGCTGCCATTAGCCGCCGCTTCATCTTCATGGAATTCTTCCTGGAATAAGGCTTCCACATCCGGCTCGTCTGCGCCGAAGGGCTCTATGCCATCATCCTGTGGCTCTACTAATCCGAAGCCGGGAATTAGATTTGCCTTCTCTACTTCCTTTTCCCATTTGTCGCGCAGGACAGCCAGGTTTTCCCTGGTAGGACTGAGTATTGTGAGCTTCATCCCGCCATCCAGTGTTATTTCAGGCAGCGGCTGATCATGCTGTATCATCACCGCTTTGCCTTCAAATATTTTATTCCAGGGCAGCTTGTGTTTGAGAATAGAAGCGGTCAATCTTTCACCCTGTATGGCGCCGAAGGGCTCTAAAGGATCATTGCTTGGCAGATGGTTCCAGCCATTGAACCAAAAGGCGCCAACGGTGAAATCCAGTGCATCCTCATCCAGCAGGCTTAAGATGCCTTCCAGGTGGTCGCGGTCAATATGCGTAACAACGATCAGCTCAAAATGCTTATCGCCGGGTATTGCATCCAGCAGTTCGCGGATATGCTTTTTGGTGCCGCTGGTGCCTCCGTCAATCAGGATCCTTTTTGTATCGCCAGCTTCTCCATATTCGATCCAAATGGAATCACCATATTTTGCGGGCAGGAAGTTAACATTGAATATCATAGGGGATGTATTTAAGCTTACTCTATTTTCTTTACCGGCCTGCTGCTCAGGGTATCTTCCTTTTTAGTGCCGCCGGGTTGGTCGGGATAGATGCCTGTGAAAGTGGTGGTTTCCTGGCTCATGTCTGCATAAGCCATGTATTGTTTGATCCGGGCGAAGGCCTGTTCCACCGCTTCATCCTGTTGCTTAAACTCGAAGGACAGCATGGTCAATCCATCATAGAGCAGCCGGAGGCCTTCTGTGTACACCGGTATACCGCGGTTCACGGCTTCGATCAGACGGTCTCTGATGGCCTTGATGTTCATATCCGGCCCGCCCTGCTGGATCACTTGCCAGGCATGGATAATAGCGCCATCGGCCATCCAGGGGAACCAGTCGGCGAGGTTATTGGCCCAGTCGTGCATCTTTTCCAGCTCACCTGTTTTGAGCAGGAAATAGCCGCCGATGGCTGCAGCAGCGGGGTCCCGCATTTTACTGTATAACAGCTCTGCGGCATCTTTCACGGAGGACAGGCTTTTAGCCCTTGCCATATCTCCGGAGGTGATGAGCGAGAGTAATACCTGTGCTTTATTATTGGGGGTGCTGATGGAGATATCCAGCTCGGGTACCACGTTCTCCGGGCCTTCCGCAATTTTTATCATGCAGATGATCTCACTGACAGGAGGCAGGCTCACGAAGCAGGAAGCTTTGCCGGGCACTTGCAGCTCTAATACCTGCATGGCCTCCGGCACATAGAAGGTATAGGTTTCTCCCACCTCATCGATGGATACATTTTTGATAGGGATATCGTCTGTTGCGGTCCATACGCCCTGCTTCAATTCCCAGCGTTGCGCCGTAATGTTATTCGGCAGCCTGACGGATTCTTTTTTGTTACCACTTCTATAGGCAGGACCTTCCGGGTTGTTGCCCGCACTGGCTTTCGTCAGATAGGCCCATTCCTGTGATTCGCGCGGGCTGAACCGGCTGATGTCGAAATCCAGCTTTGTTACCTGGCCTTCCTGTATATGCGCTACCTGTTCCAGGTGTTTGCCGGAGGCCAGGTTCAGGCGTACCATGTATACACCTGGCGTCAGCTCCTGTTCCATGTTTTTGCCATTCATCCAGGCGGATTGCTGCACGCGCAGATCTGCGCCCATGATCTGCAGATGTTTGGGAATGAGATCTGAATCAGGCGTGTGGGCATCCACCACTATTTGCAATTGACCTTGCAGTTGTTGTTGTGCGGAAGTGCTCATTACATGCAATTTAATATCTGGTTAACGGATGGTGGTGTTACCAGTCTGAATATTGCATTGGACCGGTATTGCCCGCCGCTGAAACTGGCTTCGATCTTATACAAGCCTGCCTTGATCTTTGTTTCCCATGGATCGCCCTGCGGGGCGCGTCTTTCACCCTGGTTGGTATTAGGGTCCAGGCAGGATAATTCCGCAAAGGGCAGGGCAGCATCCGGGGTACAGGTTATTTTCAGGGGCACCATGGGTGGTTTGGTAAAACGGATGATGTCCGTAGTGTCGCTGGTGGTGCTGATGCATCTTTGCGGGTAGCCTTCTCCGGGCGCTTCCAGTTGTAAGAAACTGTTCATTTTATAAGACAGGGTGCCGGTAGCGATTCGCCATTCCCCGATATCATTGTTGCTGGCATTGCCTTTCAGTGCGCCGATAAGGGCTTTGGTATAGAAGGAAACCTCGTTCTTTTTGCCATAGGCGCTTTCGTTGGCAGCAGCTGCTTTTTGTGTGAGGTTGAATGCACAGTCTTTTGCGAGGAGGCTGGGCGGCTCAATGGGATTGGCAGGCAAATCTGTTCTCAGCATATCAGAGGTGAGCTGGCGGCAGGCGTCTATGAAAAAAAGCTGTGTGCGGGCTTTGCAGGAGAAGAAGGCACGCCGTGTCATATCGAAGGCGAAAGAACCTTTCCAGGGCATCTCCGGCCGCTGGCCGAAATCTTCTGCGAGGAGATAGTGTTCTCCTTTATCCAGTCCGTGCCCGCAAAAGAAAAAGATGGCCACATTTTCAGGATCGCTGTTGCAGAGCTTTTTCCAATCCAGGTAGGCGTTTTCGATATTGCTGATAGTGGCAGGCTCCAGTGTTTGTCCGGCAAAAAGGTTGCCGGCAGTAGGGTCCGGAGATACCAGTACATTGACACTGCCCAGGGGTTTGATCCAGGCGCCTTCATTGTGCAGCTCCATAGCCATATTGTAGAACGCCTCTGCTGATACAGGCGGCGAGCTCAATTGGCCCAGCAGCTGCGCACCGTCGAATGTTTGCGGAATGGCCTGGGTTCCGCCATTCAGGTAAGGGTAGCCGCCTACGCCGATGATCAGGATGTGCGTTTGCGGGCCTTGTTGTATTTGATTAAAATACAATGCCATATGCGAATTTAATAATGTGGTTATGTGCTAGGGTAGGGAACATGATTCGGGGTTTGGTCCGGTGTTGTTAGTTAATTAAAGATAGGAATATTCTGGATTGGAATTGCTGTTGTTTGTTAATTCACTAAAGTTATAAGTTCAGGCTGCCTGGAATTCATAAATATAAATTAATCGCAATAGTTTTATTTTATTAATACAGCCTAATTACTTTATTTTTCCAGCGTTTACCAAGCGAAACGTATCGTTCACGCTTTTTTTACGTAAAATATTTTCATTTTTCAATAACGTTGTGCATCAAAAATAACCGGACGAAAGTGACACCCCTATCAATTGACAATCAGCCCTTATATACATGAAATCTCTTTACATTATCATTGGACTTGTCCTATTTACATTTACTTATACAAGCGCGCAAGATAGTGCAGCTATTGTCGACTTGACGAAAGTATGGCGCGTTGACTGGGAGCCTTACCTAATCGGTGGGAAACCGAAGGTAAAAGTCGGTGACAGCATCAATGTATTAGGTAAATTGCTCAGCTACCAGTTTACAAACGTAATTACCGGTCAGCCCTCCAATACACTGGGGAATTTTGCATCTGTTACTCCAACAGATGGAAAGATCGATTTCGCCGGCAGTTTATTGTTTACGGACCGGGTCATAATAACCCTTAAAGCAAGTGGAAGAGCAACTGACGGCATCGTAGCGATCTTCGACAATAATAAATTAAATACACAGATATCGATTGAAACAAAAATTCACATTCTTTCACTTCGGAAATTTAGCTTGTCCTTCGATTCGGATTCTGCCTTTGCTCTTGATGAAAAAGTAAGAACAATGATGTACGAGCATGAGAAAGCCAGACTGGAAATTATTGCTTCAAGAGATGCTGTGGAACTCATGAAAAAGAACGCCATCTTAAAAGCTGAAGTAGATAGCCTGAAGCTTTTGGATACTAGCGGGCTACCGGCTTCGGCCCGAAATGATCTGTATTATGAAATTGCAAAAAGAACTTTAAAGCAGGATTCAATAGCTAAAGCGTTGAGTACGCAGCGCCTCCCGATAGCGAAATTGAGAAATCTGCATAACAAAACAATTCAGGAGCTGGACAAATTGACATTTACTGCTTCAGAGGGCTTCAATATTCAATGGTGGACCTTCGGTTATAAGGTGAATAATAATGACTTTTCATATTTTAACCCTAAGGCGACTTTCGACAGTCAGGTGATGGACACGAATTTCGTGAGTCATGAAGGCAACATACAGTGGTCTCTTTACAATTGGAGTTTACATAGCTTTAAAACCTTATTTCTTGGACTAGGCGCCTCCGTTGCTATTGCTGACAATTTTTCTTCGTTGAAGAAACGGGAGATCAGCGAAACAACTAATTATGGGCCAACCACAGGCGCCAGAAGTGTTACCCGGAAGTTTGATTCCTATGAGGGTACTTATGAACGAAACATCGCTAGCGGAAAGTTTTACGCCGATATGTATTGGTTCTGTTTTAATAAGAACATCGCCGCATTACACTTGAATCCGGAATGGTGGATGAGAGAAAAAGAGAACCCGGTGGGCAATCTCTTTGTCGGCGTGATGTTGTCGATTCCTAAAAAAGATACACCTGGTTCAGTTGTGAATGCAGAACTATATTATCAATTTTTAGATTTATTCAAAGAGACAGACACAGAATATAGATTATTTGAACGAAACTCAATAGGAATCCGCTTTACATTTCCTATAAACTTTAAATATAAATAGTATGGCAAAGGAAAATTTAAAAAAATTTGAGGAAACAGAAACTCACCAGGCAGTATGCACTAGAGGTGATTTTTTTGGCAAACGGCAAGAAGATCCAGGCGCCGCGGAAATTGATGCGGCCCGGCATAATGCTCAACCCGGTAAAGCTAATCACGTTGTGAAAATTATTACCACAACCAAAAAAGTAAGGGACGTTTGAAAATCAATAGGTGATAGTTACCTATTTTGTGGGGTAGTGACGTCAAAATAGTTATGGTAAATTTCTTCAACATTGTTAGTGTCATTTTGCATAATGAGCAGTGAGTGCCCTATGTATTTTTTGTATTCGTCTATTTTTCAATTACCTTAGTACCATCGGCTTTAACCCCAATCACCACAATACCCCAAATAATAAAATGCTATCGTCATGTCAGCATTCACCGATCAACGCGCCCTTACTCTCATTGCGTCTATCGACCCCAATCATCAACAAGCACTCGAACAGCTGCTGTTGACAACAGATTATAAGTCCTTAATGTCCATGCCCGGCGTACATTTCGGACGCTTGCTCATCTTGCATAAAACACAGCAGTTAGTATATGCCGTCAATCACGATGGCGCCTACGAGACACATTTAGCCGCGATGGCAAAGAATCCCCTGCTTCCCACCGTCTTTGCCTGTTGCCAGGGATACCAGTCCACACTGCCGCCGGAGCAGGCCATCCCTCATTTTGTAGGGCAGTACCGCCAAAAAGTACAGGCATTCTACCGGGGGCACAGAGGGCTTTCAGTAGATCAGATCCTGCTGGAACAAGAGATGTATGAAGAGATCCAGTCCCACCTTGACAAAGTAGGCTATACCGGTCTGCCTCCGCTGGAGGCCTGTCAGGCCATTAAAAAACATATCCGTGCCCAACTACCGGCCTTACAGCTCTTTCAGGCTTACCGGCTGCCTTATATTAAGCCCAATCTCATGCGTGGATTACTTATTGGACTGGTGCTGCTGCTAATTGTACTGTCATTTCTTATCCATACCTGGTTAGGAATAGCATTGATAGCGATACTGCTGTTTGCAGTTGGCCTATTGCGCTGGAAAGAAAAGCATGACCCTATACTAGCAGATAACGACATCCCAATGGGCAATACCACCCAGCTAATGAGCCAGGAGGATTTTATCTCACAAAATCAAATGACGCACTATGTGACGCTAAAACCCGGTATCCTGAGAACGCTGTTATTACGCACCGGGCTTTTCCTGGTAAACATCCTGGCCCGTTACAGCTTTAACCAGGGATCGCTCAGCGAAATCAGCTCTATTCATTTTGCCCGCTGGCAGATCATTAATCATGGAAAGGAGCTGCTTTTCTTCAGTAACTTCGACGGCACCTGGGAAAACTACCTGAGTGATTTTGTAGATCGTGCCTGCATCGGCTTAACGCTCATCTGGAGCAATACCATCGAATTCCCGCGTACCGTTTTCTGGGCCGGCGCCGGGGCGGCGGACGAAGAGCGCTTTAAGAACTGGACCCGTAAATACCAGGTCAAAACAGATATCTGGTTCAGCGCTTACAAAAACCTGACGGTGAAGAATATTATCCGTAACCACCAGATCCGGATGGGCCTGCAGCAAGACTTTAATGCATCACAAGCCGCAGCATGGCTAAAAATGTTATAACAATGGCTACTACTATTCCTCCAATTGAATTGAACGATATACAGGGACTGATCGCGTACTCCCATTCCCATTTGCCAGAAGCCGCATATGTGCTGGTACATTTCACAGATAAAAAACAAGCAACCGGCTTCCTCGGACAGGTGCTTCCAAAGATCACCTCCGCCGCCCACAAACCCGTTGGCCATGCCTGGCAGATCGCTTTTACAAATCACGGCATGTTCCAATGGTTCCCGGAAAAACAGTTAACGCAATGCTTTTCGCGCGAGTTTACCGAAGGAATGACAGACGGTGTCCGTCAGCGGATCCTGGGAGATATGGAGCAAAACGGCCCGCAACACTGGGAGTGGGGAAACGAAACAGCCGGTTATATCCATGCGGTGATCATGCTATATGCAGCCGATGCGGCGGCGCTGCAACAGGAACGTGAAACATTGAACGCCTTATGCGATGCTTATGCGGTTACGGTAGTAAGGTCCTTGTTAACCGCCGCTTTTGGTCCCTTTGAACATTTTGGGTTTAATGACGGGATCACCAACCCGGAGATAGTAGGCATAGAAAAAAAACAGGGGCCGCATAGTAATGATAAAGTGATGCCGGGCGAGTTTATCCTCGGCTATCCGAATGAATATGATAAATACCCCTTCAGTCCGCAAATGAATGGCCTGGATATAGGCCGTAACGGCAGCTATATGGTATTCCGGCAACTGGAACAGGACGTAAAAGGCTTCTGGAAATTTGTAAAAACAGCCACCGCCGCAGATCCCTTTTTTAAAGGCGACTATGATCTTTTAGCTGCAAAAATGGTAGGCCGCCACCGGGACGGCACACCATTGACACCGCATCATCCGGTGAGCCCGGAGGATAAGAACGGTTTCTTATACAGCCATGAGGACAAAGACGGGCTGCATTGCCCCGTAGGCTCCCATATCCGCAAAACAAATCCAAGGGATGGCATCGATCATGATCCTGCCGCCTCATTGGATATTGTGAGTAAACACCGGATCCTGCGTAGAGGGCGGTCGTATGGTGCGCCCTTGTCGCCGGATTATGATCCTGAAAAGATGCTCGCATCCGATGTAACAGGCGAACGTGGATTGTTCTTCATTTGTTTTAATACACAAATAAAAAGGCAGTTTGAGTTTATACAAAGCGCCTGGAGTAACAGCAATAAGTTTGATGGACTGTATGATGATCTGGACCCGCTTATTGGGTTCCCCATCCACCTGCGGAAGTATTGCGAGGGCAGCTTCACAATAGCCGCATGCCCTTTCCGTAAAAAAGTACATGGGATCCCGCAGTTTGTATTTATGAAAGGAGGCGCGTATTTCTTTATGCCGGGTTTAAATACCCTTCGCCAGATGGCGGGGTGAAAATCAGTTATAATCTATTAATAACCGTGGTTGGAGGTCTGTCCGCTCATGGTCACATGAAACAAAGTTCCGCATGTTCAGGGGACTAGTTGCAACAGGTTTAAGCTTGAAACCAATTACTGTTTCTCCATTCGTTACCGCCCTTCTTACCATTGCAGTCACATCTACTTCCAGATCCAGGAAAGGTAAATCGGTATGCGGAATCAGCACCTGGTCGGTTGTAGTGGCAACTGGCTGACTACCCCAACGAATCGCGCCCAAATTGAAAATGTCCCAGTTACCTGTAACCCTTTGAACATAAAAACCATTATAGGTACCAGAATTCGCATGAATTCTATCGCCATTCAGGGGAGTAGGGTTCGAAAAAAGCACCAAGGTGGCTGATTGAATGTCGTTTGCATTCGGAGCTAAGGCTTGCGTTGTAAAGAAGTAGCCATTCAAAGCGTAAGCAGTGCCGCCCACCGTCCACACACCTGCCATTATTTCTGTGCTGGGATAGGCCGTCCGATCACTACTCCCATTTCCGATGGTTGTTGTACTTCCCGTAAGGAAGCCTAAGACTGAATTAAACTTAATGGTATCGCTGTGAGGACGTTTCATTTGAGCTGTTGATGATGGGTGCTTTGCGGGCATATCTTTTCCATCATTGAGTTCCTTAGCGCAAGCCGCTAGAAGCGTTGAAATTGCAGCAATTAACAGAACAGGGTGTTTCATAAATTGGTGTTTTATTGGGTTTACAATAGTTTCCGGGAAAACTGAAGACACATGAAGTTAGTGCAGCCGCTGTATACGATCCAATAAGGTTCACCAACGGTAGTGAAATGTTTATCAACGGTCCGGCGACAATGGTCTTTTCCCTAAAAAGCCGTATATTACTATAGATAAAAATTCCCTCAATCCCATGCAGCACGAAAGCCGCAATGCTCAAACTGTCCATTCCCCTTCCCAAGCGGCAGCGAGCAACCACACTTCTTCAGGAATATCCAAACCAGCTGTCCAAGCTCCATTAAAACCAAACAACACCGGTCTTCCGGATAATTTGAAGACAGGTGTCGAGCACTTATCAGGCTTTTCCATGGATGATGTAAAAGTCCATTATAACTCTTCCACGCCGGCTCAATTACAAGCCCTGGCTTATGCGCAGGGAACGGATATACATCTTGGCCCCGGACAGGAAAGGCATTTGCCGCATGAAGCATGGCATATAGTACAACAGAAGCAGGCGCGCGTAAAGGCTACCAAACAATTCATGGGAAAAACTGCCATCAATGACGATGTAAGTCTGGAGCAGGAGGCCGACATGATGGGAGCAAAGGCATTACAGACAACATCCATGAAACAAGCGGGCGCGCTCAACGATACATCCGCCTGGAATAGCTCAGAGGCGCCTGTACAACGCAAGGTAGGTTTTGAGATAGAGGTGATCGGTGCAACCATGAGTGTTGATGAGGACTACGTTGCCGATCATAACGCGCAAGGTGGGGCCGTGGCTGCCCAGCGCAGATTGACCAAAGGAGAGGTTTTACATCAGGGCGCCGGGTGGAAACTGACACCTGAAGGAGGAGAAAGAGGTTCGTGGATACCTGAATATATTGTAGCGGCTATTGACGAAACCCAAAATGCTGCGCAAATTCCCATAAAGATGCAGGCGGTGGCCAATCATGCACAGGGTGATCTGACGCATCCAGGTAGATGGTCGAACGGAGCCGGCTTAGAGATAGAAGAGGAAGAGCGATTGCTGGGTAGTTTCCATGTTACGGGCGGCGTTCGGTTAAGCAGGATCAGCCAGCTTATCAAAACGCTTAATCAAGGCGATGAAGATAACACGCAAATTGCCAGCCGGGCTGAGGCCATTTCATTGAGCGGTAACAATTATAAAAGTGTGGTGGCGCTGGTAGCGCTGCAGATCTCAGACCTGGTTAACCATCGCCAACGTGACGGATATTCAGCCAAAAGAGGTGTCGGAATACTTAGCCGTACCGATTTAGGGCAGGCAGTGGCCAAGGTAACCAGATTTACCAGAAAGGCCACCTTCATCAGTGAGGTATTACACGCCGCAGGGGTTGCTGCAGACGCCAGATTGTTTGCCCATCAGTTACCTGGTTCCGCCGGTACCAATCGCAGTATAGATGATCAGCAAAACCTTACGGCAGGCCAGTGGCTTGACAAACTGCTCACCGGGACTGATTTCAAATGGAGCGAAACAAAGAATGACAGTGGCGCAGACTTTGGCTATGACAAAGTAGGGGAATCTACATTGGGCCATCGGGCAGATGGTATTGTTGTAGAACTTCGCTCCCTGGAAGAACAAGGCGAAGAACAAGGTTTGCCCCCCGATAAATGGATAGACGTGGCCAATCGTTACAAAACACTATTTGCGCTGCTGAACCAAAAAGCCAGCGAGGAAGATGTAAAGCGAAGTTTCGGCACCTATCAGAATAAATATCTTCCTGAGGAGTAATTGCAGGCTGGCTGAAATACGGTAAGCTGTCCGGAAACGAACACACAACGTCCAGGTACGGACGCCTGGCCGCCCCGCAAACCTTACCAGTAAGCCATGTGTGCCATATCTTGCAGCTGGCAGCATTCTTGTGGAGCTTGAACCATGCTGCGCAACTACTTCAAAATCGCCCTGCGTAACCTGCAACGCAGAAAAGCCTATACGCTGATCAATGTCCTGGGCCTTTCACTGGGATTCGCATCTGCTATTTTGATCTTCAGCTTTGTAAAATACCATCTCAGCTTCGATACCTTCCATTCAAAGAAAGACCGGATCTACCGTATTGTAACGGAAGACCATATGGAAAAGGTATTCTATTACCCCGGTACCCCGCCGCCGGTGGGAAAGGCCTTCCGTAACGACTATACCTTTGCAGAGAAAGTTTCCCGGGTGTTCGTGATGTACGGACCTCAAATCTCGCTGCCATTCTCCAGCGGGAACCAGAAATTCCAGGAGGGGCAGGGAGTAGCATTTGCCGAACCGGGATTTTTTGATATCCTTGATTTTCCATTGCTAAAGGGAGATAAGGAGAAAGTGCTCACCGAACCCAATACCGCCCTGGTAACCGAACGGATCGCAAAAAAGTATTTTGGGGACGCCGATCCTATCGGAAAGATCATCCGCTTAGGTAATAAAACAGATTTCCGGATCACGGGTATCCTGGCCAACCTGCCTGAAAATACAGACAGAAGACAGGAGATCTATCTACCCTTCAGCAACCTGAAAGATTACAATCCCTGGGCAGCGGGCGATGATGGCTGGGGAGGCGTCGCATCCGATTTCCAGTGTTTTGTATTGCTGAAACCAGGTGTTTCGGCTGCTGCGGTCAACCAGGTGTTCCCGGCCTTTTCCCGTAAGTATTATGATGGGGATTATGAACAGGAATGGCAGTTCAAGCTGCAGCCCCTGGCGGATATCCATTTCAACCCCGCATTTGATGGCAAGATGTCCGGGAAAAATATATGGGCATTGTCTCTTATTGGTGTTTTCCTCATTATCACGGCGGCCGTAAATTTTATTAACCTGGCAACTGCCCAGGCTTTGAACCGCGCCAAAGAGGTGGGTATACGAAAAGCCCTGGGCAGTGTTCGCGGGCAGCTTTTCTGGCAATTCATCGCCGAAACAGCCGTGATCAACCTGGTGGCGATGCTGTTGGGGTTTGTACTGATCCGGCTGACTTTACCACTTCTTGGAGTGCTGTTTGATGTACCTATCAGCCTTCGCTTTTTCCAGGGTATTTACCTGTTTTTGCCCTTGCTGCTGGTGTTGGTGATCTTCCTTTCCGGCGCTTACCCGGGTTTGGTCATTGCAGGATTTCAGCCGGTACGGGCGCTGAAAGGGGCATTGACCCAGCAACACGTGGGAGGCTTTTCGCTGAGAAGAGGGCTGGTGGTCACGCAGTTCGTGATTTCGCAGCTGCTCATCATCGGCACACTGGTGGTTGTGTATCAAATGCGTTATGTGAGCCGTGCAAACATCGGTTTCCAGAAAGATGCTGTTGTGATGATCCCTGTTCCCACTGCCGAAAAGGCGAAGGTCAGCACACTGCGGTCTGAGCTTTCCAGCTTGTCCGGTGTAGAGAAATTGAGCTTCTGCAACCAGCCTCCGATAGGTGCTGGCGGCGGACGCGAGATGGTGTACGATCATCGCAGCAGGAGAGAGAACTATGATGTAGTGCTTAAGCTGGGAGACGAACAGTATCTTTCTACATTCGGTTTGCAGCTATTGGCAGGTCGCAATCTTTATCCTTCAGATACCAACCGCGAATACCTGGTGAACGAGACCCTGGTAAAAAAGCTGGGTGTTACTAATGACGCGGTGATTGGCAAAAATGCGATGATCAATGATGTCAACGGTACGATCGTGGGCGTGATAAAGGATTTTCACAATGAATCCTTCCATAGCCCTATCAGGCCATTGGCCATTACTACACAGACCCGTTCTTATTACTCCTGCGCGGTGAAGGTGAATACCGCCAGCCTGCAGCCCACGCTGAAGGCGGTACAAAAAACATGGGAGCAGCTGTATCCTGATAATATTTACCAGTCCGAATTTTTAGATGAGCGTGTTGCCAGGTACTATCAATTGGACCAGCGGATCCAACAGGTGATCCAGACTTTTACAGTAATAGCTATTTTCATCGCCTGCCTGGGTTTATATGGTTTGGTGTCTTTTATGGCTGCACGGAAAACCAGGGAAGTGGGGGTAAGGAAGGTATTAGGCGCCAGTGTGGAAAGTATTCTCTGGCTGTTCGGAAAGGAGTTCGTGCGTTTGCTGCTGCTGGCTTTTGTGATCGCTGCTCCGCTGGCCTGGTGGGTGATGAATAAATGGCTGGAGAGCTTTGTGTATAGGATTAGTCCGGGGCCCGGGATCTTTGGGCTGGCCATGTTAATAACCCTGGTGATAGCCTGTTTAACGGTGGGATATAGTGCGGTGAAGGCGGCGGTGATGAACCCGGTGAAATCATTGCGGTCGGAATGAAGAGGGAAGATGCAGCTGCCATTATCGCAAATGAATGATTCCCGCCTGATCAAAGAAGTAATTCACATCGCTGGCATGGCTTAGGTTTTCGAGAACTACATGTATGGAGTCTTCTTTTTTGAACTTTCCGGAGAAGCTATAATTTTTACAAGCCGGCCGGTCAAATACTATTCTTGCATCGTACACCCGTTCCACCCGCTTACAGATATTTTCCAGCTTTTCTTCATCAAAATAATACACGCCGCGTATCCAGGAAGTCACGGTGTCCTGATCTATGCTAAGGGTAGCCCAGGACTTGCTGTCAGGATCATATTTTACGGCAGATCCTGCGTTCAACACCAGCTGGCGCCCGTTCTTTATTTTTACTGAAACGGAACCGTCTAAACAGGCAACAAACAGCTCATCATCATAGGTACTTACATTGAAGCTGTTCGCACAGCCAAAGATATCTGCCAGCCTGGTCTTTAATAGTACTTTTTCACCGGCTCCCGGCTTAAATTTGAAACAGCCTTCTCCATCCAGCAGCATTACCCGGTTGGTTTTGTAGCTTGTTGCCACCTTTAACAGAGAACCGGCATTTAAATTAACATAAGAGCTGTCCGGCAGGATCACAAATCCGGTATGTGCTTTTATAATATTGATGGTGTTCCAGACCGGGATCTTATTGGAAGCTGACCGGGATAATGTAAATATGATGCCGGCAGGCAGGATCAGCTGCAGGAGGGGAAATAAGAAATGCTTAAGCCTGGGATTAAGAATGGGGATGGAGGCCATTACAAAGGTTTATGGTGGCTATCTTAAATGCAATACGCCATCTTTGAGCTCATATCCATTAATTGAGGAAGTGGCTTTCAAGGTATGCATGAACTTCTCTATCGGTTCATTACGGTTGAGAATACCGGTAAAGGTCCTGTCTTTAATATCCTTATTGTCAATTGCAATGCTGATCCCATACCAGCGTGGAAGTATTCCGCAAATTTCCTGAATCGTGTTATCATGAAAATGGTGCATGCCCTGGCGCCAGCTCAATATTTCCTCTTCATCAAATGCCTGCACTTTCAGCTCCTTTTGTATCAAGCTATATACAGCTTCCTGGCCTTGCTGCAGGGTTACAGGCCGGTCTGCGGCGTCCACCTGCACTGCGCCCTCAACGAGAGAAACACGCAAGGTATTGGGATCATAGGTGTTGATATTGAAGCCTGTGCCCAATACCGTTACCGTACCATGCTGTGTGTGTACAACAAGGGGTTTTTTGGCATCCTTTGCAGCTGCTATGTAAGCTTCCCCTTCGATGGAGATCTCTCTTTTATTACCCGGAAAATTAAACGGAAATTTTAACAGGGTTGAAGAGTTGAGCCAGATCAGGGTACCGTCGGACAATAACACTTTATAGTCCATTCCTACCGGTACGCTAAGGGTGTTAACACCTGCAGCACCTGTCTTGTCCGAACCGACTATAAATGTTAAGGAATCTTTATTGCTCTTCAGCAAAGTGCCGTTGCTGAGGCTCATTTGACCTGTGTTATCAGAAAGATCCACCGTTTTACCGCCGGCCACTTTTAATTTAATGCCGCTCCCTTCACTGACAGCGCTCACTAATCCCTCTTTTGAAGGGCCCGATCTCTGATTGAGGAGATATAAGGACAGTAAAATTCCCAGCAGCACAGCCGCCGCCGCAAAGCTTACCATTTTAAGTCTTGTGTGATGGGATGGCCGCTCCTGTAAAGCAGGTATAGGTTTCCAGGTTTCGTCGGACTTCAGACGGGCAAATTTCGTTGACAGATCTTCTTCGGTGAACTGCGCTTTCAGCGCCTTATACGCCTCCCTTACCGCCGGATCATTATCCAGCAGGGTGTTAAGATACCTTTCATCGGCTTCACTGATCTCGCCCGTGAGCTGCTCGATCATTAGCCAGTGTATGTGATCAGAATCCGGACGCATATTATATTGACACGCAAAAGTGCAGTTTAGTCCTATTAAAGTTTATTTTTTTTTTCAAAATGCGACTTTACAATCTTTAAAGCCCTCCAAAGCTGGTTTTTTACGGTATTGGGACTAATACCCATTTCCCGGGCAATTTCGTTCCTGTTCATTTCCCTGAAATAGGCCAGTTCGAACACCTTGGAGGAAAGTGGGGCTATATTGCTGATAGTGTTGGAGATCTCTGTCTGCAGGCGCCGTATATCCAGATTGTCTTCAAACGGCGTATAATCTTCCGGGGGAGTGATGATCTTTAATATTCTTTGCCTGTTGGCATCATCCCGGATCTTATTCAGGCATCTGTTCTTAACCGATGTATACAGGAATGCTTTTAAAGAGGAGCTTACCCTGGAATAGAGCTTTTTTTCATGGAATTCAGCGAAGAAGTCCTGTACCAGGTCCTGCGCGTCGGACTGGTTCCCTAAGATGGAAGCTGCATAGACAGTTAAGCGCACCCTGTACCGGGTGTAACATTCCACAAAAGCTTCAGCATTATCGGACTTCAATGCTTCAAGCAGAGAAATGTCATTGTTCTCTTCAGGCATTCACATGAATCTGTTTAAAAGGCTTTATAAAAACCCAATTTTTTGAACGGTAAAATAAGACAATCTGAATGTTAATTTACCAAAATTTTACAACATAAAACCGTCGGCTTAACATTCGGGTAACAAAAAATCATTAGTGAGTAGGACAGGCCTGCAGTAATAGGTGTCATAGCTATATTAATACGGTAAAATTTATCCTTTATACTGAATACCGACCAACCTTAATCAACCTAAAATCACCCGTAACTATGGGAAAAGCACAAAAATGGGGAGACAGTGCTTATAATTATCTCCATGCCATCATTATCTGCCTGATATGCTTTGTGGCGCTCCAGGCGAAGGGCAGCAGCCAATCAGGGGAGAGCCTTACGCTGAGAGCAAGTAACATTGCTTTGTCTGATGTTTTCAAATTCATTTATAAGCAAACGAAGCTGAAGGTGTCTTATTCCAACCAGCTGTTCAACGACAGGGAAAAGGTCAGCGTGGATTTCAATAACACGCCTGTTAAAGACGTGATGTTCTTCCTGCTGCGGGGCAAGGAGGTGAATTTCGAAATTGCAGAGAACCTGATCATTATCAGCAGGAAGGAAAAAGAAAGCTCAATGATCACGCCGGCTGACACGCTTATAAATGTAATCCCCTCCGTTACTGGAAAAGTAACGGATGCAGATGGTAAGGCGGTCCCGGGCGCTACCGTCATTGTGAAAGGCACTCAACAGGGCAGCACTACAGATGCTGATGGAGACTTCACGCTGCTAAAGGTTAAAAAAGATATTCCGGTGATCATCAGCTCCATAGGCTTTGAAACCAGGGAGGTCCGGGTTAAAGGTAGTAGCCTGCTGGTAAAGCTGAACCTGCTGGTTCGCAACCTGGAAGAAGTTGGCGTAGTATCAACAGGGTATCAAAGCATTCCCAAAGAAAGGGCTACCGGCAGCTTTGTACAGATCTCAAAAGTGATGTTAAACCAACAGGTAGGGACCACCGTATTAGACAGGCTGCCTGCCATTGCCAGCGGTGTTAGTGTAATTCCCCCTCGTCTTAACACTGGTAAAAGCCAGCTGACCATCCGGGGTATCAGTACGGTAAAAGGCCCCCAGGGCCCGCTGATCGTTTTAGACAATTTTATCTACGAAGGAGATATTACGAACATCAATCCTAACGATGTAGAGAGCATAACACTGCTCCGTGATGCGGCAGCAGCATCCATATGGGGCACACGGGCAGGAAACGGCGTCATTGTAATAACTACCAAAAAGGGAAAGTTCAATGAAAAGACCCGCATGGAATTTGTGTCCAGCATATCCATGGTTGAAAAACCGGATCTGTTCTATATGAAGAAAATAAGCGCCAGTGATTTTATTGATGCCGAAAAGATCCTGTTTAACAATGGGCATTACGATGTTTACCTGGAATATGTGCCTACTTTTTATCAAACAGATGTGGTAGATATTCTTGAAAAGGAAAGAAAAGGCCTCCTTACCAAGGGGCAGGCGGAGGATATGATCAATACATTCAGGAACCGGGATCTCCGCCGGCAGTACATGGATCATGTATACCAGGCTGGAATAAACCAGCAGTACGCTGTCAATGCCAGGGGCGGCACCAGTAATCTTGCCTGGGTTATTTCCATGGGATACGATAAAAACCTGGATAACCTGAGGGCGGAATATAACCGTGTTACCGTGAGGGCAGAAAATACGTATAAGCTGACAGATAAGCTGCAGCTAACAGCCGGGATCAACTACCTGGTTTCTAATAACCAGAGTGGTAAGGACGGATATGGCAGCATCCCTTACAAAACTGTCCCTCCCTATACTTTACTGGCCGATGAGAACGGCCAGCAGGTTGCTTTTCCCTATCAGTGGCGGCGGGCATATCTTGACACCGTGGGAGGCGGCCGTCTGCTGGATTGGTACTACCATCCGCTCGAAAACTATAAGCACCAGACCAACCGCGCAAAGCTGCAAAGCTTTATTCCAAAGATCACCATAAAGTATGCGGTGGCAAAATGGCTGGACCTGAATGTGAGCTATCAGTCAGAAAAACAGACCGTCAACACAGATGCGTTATCGGATGCGCAAAGCTTTATGGCGAGAGATTTAGTGAACAGGTATTCCAATATTGACTACAGCACCGGCACGGTAACAAAGGCGATCCCCGACGGTGGCATTCTTGACCATAATCAATCTGAATTGACCACCAGGTTATTCAGAGGACAAGCAAACTTTGAACATAGGTTTGGATCCGGCTCCATACATGCTATCCTGGGCACGGAAGTGAGAGATAATAAGCTGGAGAGCATTAATAGCAGGTACTATGGCTATAACCCTGATCAAAGGACTTCCGTAGATGTGGACTACAGGACCCAGTTCAAACAGGTGGACGACATCCTGGGATATGCATCCATCCCCAGCAATAGCCAGCAGGATCTGACTATAAACAGGTACGTTTCCTATTATGGCAACATTTCCTACACTTTGAGCAATAAATATACTGTAACGGTAAGCAGCCGGCGGGATGCGTCTAACCTGTTTGGCGTTGCATCCAATGATAAATGGACGCCCTTATGGTCTGCAGGTGGATCCTGGAATATCAGTGAAGAGCCGTTCTATACATGCAGCTTTCTTCCTAATCTAAAACTGAGAGCTACTTACGGCTATAGCGGCAATATCGCCCCCGGCTTAACTGCCATTACCACAATCAGCTATGTCCCTCCTTCGCCGCTCACTACCTTTCCAAGAGCCCTTGTCTCCAATTTTCAAAATGCTGATCTGAAATGGGAGAAAGTGGGCATGTTGAACTTTGGTGTTGACTTTACATCCAAAAGGGATATACTTAGCGGAAGCATTGAATACTATCGTAAAAAAGCGACGGACCTGCTGGGCTTTGCCGCGTACGACCGTACACTCGGACTTGGTGTTCCTACCATTCAGAAAAATAACGGCAGCCTTAAAGGCAGTGGCGTTGATATTAATTTGAATTCAATAAATATCAATCGCTCTTTTAAATGGACCACAAACCTGCTATTCAGCTACTATACTGACAAGATAATAGATTACTATGCATCCGATGAAAGGGCCAGCACCTATATAGACGGTACTACCGCAGCCATCGGTTATCCAAGGTATCCCGTTTTCTCCTATAAGTATGCCGGGCTTGATCCTCAAACGGGCGCGCCCCAGGGTTATCTGAATAACAAGATCAGCCAGGACTACTACGCTTTGACAGGGGATAGCGCATCCATAGCAGATCTGAACTTTCATGGCTCTGCCGTTCCTAAATATTACGGATCGATCGGCAATACATTTTCATATAAAAATATCTCCCTTACTTTCCGGATCATGTACCAGCTTGGCTATTATTTCAGGCGGCCATCCATTGATTATACGGTGCTGCAGGACACCGGGGACGGACATGAAGATTTTGGTAAACGCTGGCAAAAGCCCGGTGATGAAAAGAACACTTTCATTCCTGCGATGGACTACCCGGCAGATTATGCCAGGAGCCAGTTCTTCCTTAACTCAGCACCGCTTATCAGCAAAGGAGATCATATCCGGCTGCAATATATAAACCTGGAGTACATGCTGTCAAAAGATAAGACGAATTGGCTGCCCTTCAGTAACATCAGATTTGCATTTGTTGCCAACAATGTGGGCCTGCTCTGGAAGGCTAATAAATATGGGATCGATCCAAACTTCGTTTACCCGGACTTCCCACCGTCCAGGAACTATTCTTTTCAAATCCACGCCAACCTGTAAAATAAGTAAGATGACAAGGTCAAATAAACTATTCACATTTATTCTTGTAACATTGGTCACTGCGGCAGGATGTAACGATTTTCTCGACGTAAAGCCCAAAGCCAATCTTGCTGTTCCCAGCTCACCCGATGATCTGCAGGCCCTGCTGGACGTCGATTTTAAGATGAACGGATCGGGCCCTGTATCGAATGAGATCAGCGCAGACGATATTTACATACCAGATGAATCTTACACCAGCTTGGGAGAGGATGAAAGGAGAATATATACCTGGGCGCCGGCTCAGCTGTTCGTCAATGAGAATAGCAATGATTGGGTGAACGGGTATAGTAAAGTCTACGTAGCGAATGTAGTGCTGGATAATATTGATGAGCTGTATGGCCAGTACCAGGCCAGAGCGCTGAACAACATTAAAGGGCAGGCATTATTTCACCGGTCTTTCCGGCTGTTCCAGCTGGCAGCTATCTTTTCATTCTCTTACAAACCCGGTACTGAGCAGGGGCAAGGCATCCCACTGCGGCTCAGCAGCGACCTGAATGAAAAGATCACCCGGTCTAGCCAGCAGCAAACATTCGATCGCATCATTGGTGATCTTAAGCAAGCCTGCAGCTTGCTGGAGGTGAACAACACACATGTACTAAGGGCCTCAAAGCCGGCAGCCTACGCGCTGCTTTCCCGGATCTTCCTCTATATTGGGGACTATGGACAGGCATCTCTTTATGCCGATTCCTGTTTACAGCTCAAAAATACCCTGCTTAGCTATAATACACCAGACATTCCGGACCTGGATGCACGTTATCCGTTCAATGATCCCTCCCTGCTTTATAAAAACCCGGAGATCATCTTTTCATCAAAGACAGGCATCCCGCCGATACTTAGTCCAACTTATATGAGAATGGATTCAGCCCTGATAAAAATGTATGCTCCCGGGGATAACAGGCTAAAGGTGTTTTTTAATGCCGAATCCGGGGGTAACGGATCTTTTTCATTCAAGGGCAGCTATGAAGGCGCCAATGGATACTTTGAGGGCCTTTCAACAGATGAAGTGTATCTTGTTAAAGCGGAATGCGATGCCCGTTTGAATCATGTTGAAGCGGCCATGCAAACTTTAAATCACCTGTTAAAATCCCGCTGGGATAGAGCTGTTACCTATAAAGATCTAAGCGCCGGCAGCCCGGAAGAGGCGCTTGCCATTATACTGCTGGAACGAAGGAAGAGCCTCGTGATGAGGGGGCTGCGATGGCTGGATATAAAAAGGCTGAATAACGAGGGGGGGAATTTAACATTAGAAAGAAAAGTAAATGGCAGCGAGTATACACTGCCGCCTAACGATCTAAGGTATGCATTAGCCATTCCTGAAAGTATTATTGCGGCCTCGGGGATCTCACAAAATCCCAGGTAAAATTGTTTTGTTTTGATTTTTTATTTCACTGCAGCCTTTTTTCAGCTGGGCTGCTTTAGCTTTGTGTTATCGGTGCAGGGAACAGTGCTAAAGGAATGAGATGAAGACTTGCAGATAAGCAGCACCTATATGCCAGATCAAATCAACATACGGCCCTCAAATATAACATCGCTAAATCCTGTTTAGTCGGAATGTTGAGTAAACCCTCATAGTAGCCATTTAAACTTGAAAACCTATGCAAGATTTTTTAGACACTAAACTTGCTTTTCCGTAATCCATTTATTCATTTATTCCCTGGTGCTGTATAAGCACAGGTATTATTTAACCGGATACTTAACCCTTTTGTTGGTAAACGCCAACGAGCGGAATATTCTATGATGCTTTAAAATTCTTCACTTATGAATAACGCAGGTAGAAACGGCAAATTTATTGCCTTTGTGGTCTTTGCATTTATTACACTTTTTACATACACCGCGGTCAATAAACTTTGGGATATAGATTTTGTTGAAAAATCGTTAAGATCATTCCCTTTAATAGGTTCGATGGCGCCGTTGCTCTCCTGGGCGATACCGCTTGCAGAGCTGGTGGTAGTTGCGGTGCTGTTCGTACCCCGGACCCGCAATATTGGGCTGCTGTTGTCCACCTTACTCATGATCTCCTTTACATTTTATATCATTTATCTGAAGGCTGTCAGCAGTATCCTGCCATGCACCTGTGGCGGGATGATCTCGCACCTCAGCTGGGATCAGCATTTGATCGTTAACATCATATTTATCGTATTAGGTATTGCATCGATCTATCTGACCAGGAGGAGTCAGCGCAAGATGGCAGCTGTGCTCAGCCCCGCAAATTAATCTCAAGCTTATTCGTGCACGAGGTATAGCTTTCTTAGTTGCAAATGAGAAAGTACCGTAATTTTTATTTGTTAACTTTTAATTTAAACATCATGAAGAAGTACCTTTTAGGCGTATGTGCTATCGCACTGGCCCTCAGCTTCAGCGCTTTCAGAGCTTTTGCCCCCAATCTGTCTTTTGTTCCTGCTAACATTACAGAGGCTAATGTTGACCAGGATGCCAGCTGGACCAGCTCATCACAGGTTTGCCCTGCTCCGAAGGTGGATCCTTGCATTATCGATCTGGCATTGATCACTTCTCAGTCAGTTACCAATGAGGCTCAATTCCTGTCTTACCTGGCAACTTTCCCAACCGACGCCGCCAGAGTAGCTGAAGTACAACGTATTACAGTTGATAGGAAGCCCTAATGGACATCTTCCTTCATTAATACTTTAAATTAAGATCTGCATTGAATAGCTTTTGCTATTCAATGCAGACTTTCATATATAACAAATACATCCAGTGCCCGTTTTTCATAAGTTGCGGAGAATCCATTCTTTTCCAGCACCAGCTTCAGCTTATCGATATCATTTAAGTCTGCGTCCTCAATTGCCATCAGATATTTTTCGCTCTGCGATGTTTCGTCGATAACAGGAATGGTACCGGACTGATTTTTTCTTGTGGTAATGTCATTGACATTGTACAGCACTCTGTCCGGGTCGAAAGCACCAAATTTATCCAGGTTGTTCCCATAATTCATTCCGTCTTTATTTTTGATCACCAGGCAGCGCATTTCACGCGTCTCTTTTTTTGCTTTCAATCCGAAAGTGCGATACAGGTCAATCTGTAGATTTGACCTTACCTGGGCAAGGCTGATGGGAGGGGAGCTCAGCTCATAACAATATACAGACTTTGCGTAGTTCGCAGAATAGAAGTCAGTAGCATAATAGTCCATATCGGGCGCTTTGAAGTCAAAGACAATCCTGCTGACCGGGTAATTGACATTATAAGCGAGGCAGTACAATTCCCGGAATGTTTTGTTCCTCAGGTAATAATGTGAAATGTTGGACGTGTCTGCCGGGCTGATATAATCTTTGGGCCCCCTAACTACGAGTCCATCAATATAGCCGGTGATCATGCTCCGGAACTTTACATTCCTTTCCGGGCCCCCGTTGCCGTTCTTAAAGAGCGGTTCGCTGGGCCGGAAATCTAAATAATCGGTCTTTGTCAGGTTCACATCTTTACCCTCCAGCACCTTCTTCACGTTATCATCTGTTACCTCTTCGCTGAAAGAGGCGTTTCTATATATTCCCGCTTTGTCGATCCATGCATAATGGGGTACCTGCATATGGGGAAACAGCTTTTCAGCCGTCGTATCTTCGATTGCATAGGTAAGGTCGAATTCCGGCTGCGCCTTTTGCAGGCGCCGTATAATACGGCTGAGCCGCTCATAATTGCCGCCTTTGGCATCCTGGCATACCAGGATCAGCTTCAGGTCGCCTGCATAACGTTTTTGGAGAGAGTCCAGGAAGGGCATTTTTGCAATACAAGGGCCACAGGATGTGCCAAAGAAGTCAATGATGACCATCTTTCCCTTAAAATCGGATAATTTGATCTTCTTTCCCGGTTTTCCGGTGCTGCCAATGAATGTTTGGAAGCTTATTTCCGGGACCGCATGCCCCGGTTGCACCGGGTAGATCTTTTGTCCGTTAAAATCGTCGCTCCTGAAAGCACATAACAGGAGTGCTGCTAATATTAGATAATTCCGCATAAACAGGATTTAGATGCCTATGGTGTATGACACGTGGAGGGAGGGGCTTGTACTATTCAGGAGTAAAATTTAAGATCAGCGGCCCTTGGCCAACCTGGGCGAGTCCAAGAGCTGCATAAATAAACAGATACCGCTGGTAATCGTTCACATGCAGCTAAATGACATAATGAGCTGAAGGGTGATTTTGCAACGCTTACGAGGCAAAATATATATTTCACGAAACTCGTGGACAGTATTTTTCTCTTTTTGTTAATATAGCGTGTCAAAATAACCGGCAGCTATATGAACCCGAATGGGCTGGTGATGGGCCAGGTTTGAGAAATGCGTTTAATATCGCCCTATACCTACAGCTCAAATTCCAAAATATGACCTCAGCAGCATTCCATTCCTTTTTTAATATACCAATTTATACTTATTAAATATGAATGAATCCGTACGCAAGAAGCTTATAGAAGTCGCCAGGGCAAAGGGAGAGCAGACTATAACTTACCAGGAGCTGTCGGATCAATGCAGGCTTGGTTTGGTGATGCATGATTCTGAATATGCACGGGCGGAGATTGGCAAAATACTGGGTGAGGTCTCGGCTTATGAGCACGGGCATGGCCGGCCCCTGCTAAGTGCACTGGTTTTGACCAAAGGAAGCAATTACGAAGGCGACGGTTTTTTTAAGCTTTGCGAGCAGCTGGGCTTTGGTCCGTGGCGCAAGCTTCAGAAGGATATCACATTTCCGATTATTCAAATGAGGCGCTGTTATGGCTTCTGGAAAGATGAAGAAACCTTCAAGCGATATTGCTGATAGAAAACTAATCACACCAAATGTATGTACTCTTGGGAACAAATAGATGAGAGACAAAGTAAGATCTCTATTGAAAGTCATGGCGAGGCTGTTTTTACAAATATTAGTCAAGCTATCCTGGAAGGAGATAACCAGGCACGATGGTTTTGGGAGCTTTTACAGAATGCAAAAGATGCAATTGATGATGACCAAACAGTCAGCGTACGGTTGATTATCACAGAAAATGAAGTAGTATTCAAGCATGACGGCAATACTTTTGAGCTGGATGAGATCCTTAAGCTGATCACACAGGGATCCAGCAAAAAAGGGAAAGCCGGTAAGACCGGGCGTTTTGGGACCGGGTTTATTTCTACTTACATTTTATCAAGACAGGTCCGGATCAGGGGAAGATTAGACGATGGGACAACATTTAATTTTATATTGGACAGGGAAGCTAATGCAGCGCCCGATTTTCTTATAAAGCAACAGCAATCGACCAGGGATTTTTATGCTTCCTTCAATAAGGACGACCAAATGGACCTTGGGCCTTTTACAACCAGCTTCACCTACCAGCTGAGCGATATTGGTAAAGCTGCATCCAAATCAGGTCTTGAAGGGATTGCCGAATACCTGCCTTATGTGCTGGCGTTTAACCCGAAGCTCAAACATATCAGCGTAAGTTTCCAAGGGGTAGAGATGACTTATGAGAAATTGCCGGCCATAATATACAAAGGCTATTCTCATTTGCTGGAAGAGATTGGTGTTACATGCAGTGTTGCCGGAGAATCCGCACAACAATCAATTATTAAAGTAATTGGAGATAATTGGGAATCAGGCTTTAAGATTAACATCGCCGGCTATAAAAGTGCTTTTACATCACTGAATTCACACACACCAAATTTATTTGCCTCCTTTCCACTTTTGGGCACCGAAGTCCTTGGCTTGCCATTTGTTGTGAATTCTACAGAATTTGGCCTCAAGCACGAGCGGAACGGTGTGTTTATCGGTACGGGCACGGATGACGTCATATTGCAAAACAAGAAAAGCATAGAGGAAGCGGTTGCGACACTGCCATTGGTTTTAAGATGGTCTTTGGCTCAAAAAGTTGAACATCAGTTCAATGTCATTATTTTTTGTGATTGGCAGGCGCCCAGATGGCTGGATGAACAGTGGCTAAAGTCTGTTAAGCTTGCAGCTATTGCTAATATTATTACGATCCCATTAGTTGCCACTCAAGGAAGTGATGGCTGTCCGGTAACAATTGCTGATCTTATTATTCCTGGTGAGGAAGATGCCGCTACGCGCGGGGGAATGCTAGCGCTACTAAAGGATTTTGCACCTGCAAAAATACCACTTGAGCATGAGGTGGAAAAATGGTATCAGTTTGTGGTGAACGCCGGGATTTTTCCAGATGAAAACCAAGTCATTCTGAAGAAAAGATTTTTACTTGCTGACTTCTGCGCACTGATAGGGAATGAAGGGAATCTGCCCACCTTGCAGAAAACATTAGGTATAAAGACGGCTGTTTCCTGGTTGAATGAGCTATATATATTGCTCGGTGGTGCAAATATCAGGCTGTTTCATGAATCAGCGTTGGTACCGGTGCGAAACGGACAATTTGTCAGAATAAATGCAGAGATCAAAATAGATGAAATTAAAGATGCTACTTTATATGATGTCTCTGCACTATTGGGTACAGACCTGTTCTCTACATTGGTGGAGCCTGGTATTGAGCTGCCCGCTGATCTTTGCGGGCCTTATAAAAAGGAGGATCTTGTCAATAGGCTGATCGCTGAAAACGCTCATCAGCCTGTTTCCGCTTTTTTTAAGGCGGAGCTGCTCAAAGCAAATGCGCTGATGCTGAAATGGCTGATAACAAACAAAGGTGAAGGGTTTATTAATGCCTTCCAGGTCGTTACCACAGGTGAGGATCAGAGTAAAAACACAGCTTTCTATAAGCACTCACTTGGTACATTTGCGGATAAAAAACAGAAGCTGCTGGCGCCCAAATCCGTTTGGAGCGGTACCTTTAGGCTGTTCGAAAAGCTGGTGAAAGACCGTGATTGCCTGCACCAGGTCTATGCAGAAGTACTAAGTAAAGAAGAATTGGAGTGGCTTAGGGACCATATGTATATTCATTTGTCGCCGTTAATCGAATCGACAACGTCCCTAAACAGGATCACAGCTGCTCAACTGTTGAAAGACCCGGAAAAGGAGAGCTTATTGTTCGATGAGAAAGGGGAATGCAAAGTTGGACGGGTAACGCATATTGATTTTGCATATTTTACAGCCTCCGATAATAATATCCTGGCTAATAGCTCAACTACGCAGTCTAGTATTGAAATACTGCAATTTGCCCTGGAGGAAGCAGTAAAGGTGGATAAGGATTATGATCAATTTTATACGGTAAGGCTGGAAACCGGCCAACAGGTTGAGCTTAGGAAATCTTTATGGGTGGGACGTCTGAAGAGCAATCAGTGGATCAACGTTAAAAATACTTCTGGCGAAACAAGCCAAAGCTATTTGAAAGAGCGGCCCTCATCCCAAAATCTTTCCGGCTTGATTAATTCAGCGCCATATCTTAAAACGCTGATCAGAGAAGAAAAAGCAATTGCCTTATTAAATCTGTTGGGCGTTAGCGTATCCGACCTGCTTAGGAATACGCTGAGCACGGAGGCAGAAAAAACAGCCTGGGAGCGGGCTTTTACCGCTCTGTTGAGCTCAAATTTAGATCCCGTGCTGGCAGAAGTGATGTTGAAGGATGAAAATCTTCAAAGTGAATATCGGAAACGTCAGCAGAATATCGCGCTGATCCACCGGAATCAGCAAATAGGTAGTCTGTTGGAGAAGGAATTCAAAAAGCTGTTTTCAAGGCCTGAATTCAGTCATCTCGCCATTGATAGAAAACCATTTGGCAGTGATTATATCATTTCTCCGGAGAGCTCTGACCTGGTTGACGAAAATGGACAAAAAGTGATCTTCCGGGTAGGTTCCTGGTATCTTGAGCTCAAGGCTACCGGAAAGGATTATGCCGCAATGACAAAGCTTCAGGCAGAGCGTGCGGTTAAAAATTCGTCTTGCTATGCGTTGGTAGTATTACCGCTGAACAATTATGAAATTAACGGCGATAACATTTTACATCACGTTAGGTTTGTGAGGAATATCGGTGTAATACTAACCGAAAAATATAATGAGGTCAGTGAGCTGAAAACACAACAGCATCTTGTTGCTCTTCCGACAGATAAGGTTGAAGTAGCAATCGAAGAGGAGGATATCCGATACAATGTTAAGTCATCTGTCTGGATGTCCGGCGAAAAGATGATGGATTTTATCAATACCTTAAAATGATTCAGGGATTTAAATGAAAAATCCCCCCCCCCTTAGCCAGCCTTAAAGCTGCCACCCAAACAGCTTTGGAAGACCTTGCGCTGGTCTGTTCTAACTGTTACCGTATGCTGCACAGAAATATGAGCGCTTTATCTGTTGATTCTTTGAAAGAGCATATAATTTTGGCTAGATAAGGCCTTTTTGAAGGTCCGGGGACTGCAGTATTACCTGAGGAGTAAGGTGCACGTGCCGTTGCAGGATCGAATAACTTAATGCCTAAAATTTAAATACCAATAGCGCTGCTTAACAATTTATTCACAAGGAATTTTTTTGAGTAGAGTAGTACCACGTTGCGGTATGCACGTTATAAATGTGATGAGCGTCGTTTTATGATGACAGGCTAATTTTCGAAGTTAAAGAATCAGTGTATTATAAGCCAGCTGCGGACTACCTACACAGCTCTTTTTCCCTCTGCTATCTTTTGGTCATCCTGTTTTAGCGTTATATACGATTCGTTAATGCTTTTACATACCATTAACTAAAGAAATGATTTATGTGGGCTAATTTTATGCGACAATACTTTCATACTAATATGATCACAAAATGCAGCAGGAACGTATCTCCCTGTTCAGATGATGACCACAACCGAAATGCCAGATAGCAAGTGTGCCTTTTGCCTCTATCAGCTCCAGATGCCGTTATAAGCTATTTTCCCTCGTTCTAGTGTTCAGCGAACCATATTCCTATACCAAACTAATAATCATGGTATTAGCATATATGATCTTCATATTTTGGAAGAAGAGACAGACAAAACATCCTAAAGCCAACAACCTTCTCGGAGCCGATAATCTCGACGAGGTGCTGAGATCAATCTGTCCCGACAAGGAATTTATCAACGTGTTGCAGCAAAAGGCCGATGGAGTTACTACACCGGTTGATGAATGCTATTTGGCCGACAAACTCAGAAATGACAAGAGCGTCATGGAATATTATGAGTTCATGAAGGAAAAGTATCCAGGTGTGGATCTTAGGCCCAACTGTATAAAACGCCGGGCTCAAAAAGTAATCCTGCTACTGGCCTTGATCTTATTAGGGATGGGTGGGCTCTACGCCCTCTTTCATAAACAGAAAAAACACTTTACATCTATATCTGAACGTGGAGACTATGCATTCTACCATTGGCGAATTAGTAGTGTGCTTGATTCAGCCCAGCTGTTATACAATAAAAAGTTCATACTGGAGCAAGATGATATTAAGGATATGTCATGCAGTGGCACACTGGATCCTGCCATGTCGCTGGAAGATTTCTTGTATTACTTTGCGTTGTCAAACGGATTAGAATACTATTCAGATACTGAAAATGTTATTCACATAAGAAAGGCAAAAATCAACAGCAGTATAAAGAAATAGCACTGACACTACGATAAATGATGACCCAAAGGGCCCAGAACATTGCCTGCCAATGTTCTGGGCCCTTTTGAATTAAGCCTTCGCCCGCGGGGCTATAATACTTAGTTTTGTTATCCAGATGCAATAGTTGCATTGCCGGGAGATACAACTCTTCGAAAATTTCGAATAGTTCAAGCTAAAGGTTGCCGCTAAGGTTTAAGGGGAATTTCAGAACTGTTGACCGCATATTACAACAACATATTGGAGATAAATTCTTTTGACAGATTACTTTTATCTTTATATACAAGATAGTCCTATGTTATACATACGATCTGCTTTAGCCTTACTTTTTCTTGTACTCTTATTGTTTTCTTTTCCCTGTAAAGCTGCAGTATGGGAATACAAAAAAGGAAACTTATTGCTGCGATGGGACCTGGACAAGGATCATATAGAACTGGTGCATGCTCCTTCCGGTGCTGTCAGCTGGCAGGGGAGTCTTCTGCCGGGTTTCTGGCTGCGTGACGCCAGGGGTGGGAATAGTTTTGTAAAGGCAAGCATACTCGCAAGCAGCTCCGTGATTGAAGCGGGCCGCTTAATGCTGGCCCTGGAAATAGGCAAATACGGCAAGGGTAGTTTACTAATAGAAAAAGCTCCCTGGGGCCTCCGCATCAAAACATTCCGTGTAGAATGGAACACAGCCCCACCCGCCATTATAGAAATGTACCTGGGCGCATCTTTACCGTCCACCAAACAGACAAGCACCCTACCAGGATGGGACAAGCCTTTTTTGCCCGACTGGCAGGCCATGGGCTACTGTATCCCCGGCGCCAAGGCTGGCATCGTACAAAGCTACTTCCGCAAATGGGATCTGGGGAATGCGTCCATTGCGCTGGGCAACTTTGGGCCCTCCATGGGAACACCCTATGGGGCGGGCTTTCCGCGCCCTGTATTGTTCGCTGGTATGGGAAATGATGGCGCATGGCTTACCATAGGCGCAGGCAGCATACCGGATGGCGCGCTTTCATTGAAGCTGCAATTTACCCGGAGTTGTTTCCAATACCTCTACCGGGAAGATCTCTGGGGACCTGTGCCCGGCAGAACCCGGGTATGGGAAGATCCCTGGCGTATCACCATGGACAGCACTGCCTATGCTGCTTTCAACGCTTATTACAGCTCCTTTCCTCCCACGGAAAGAAAAGAGACACTTCATGCGACTGCCGCCTGGAATACCTGGGGCATGTGGCGCAACAAACAATATGATATCCGGCCCATCGCTGATCTGGCGCAGCAGGCTGGTAATGAAACGTTGGTACTGGATGATCCCTGGGAAACCTGGCAAGGCAGCGGCAAACCCAACATGAAGCTTTTCCCTCGTTTTTATGAGGACCTTGCCTATATCCGAAGTAAAGGCATGGAAATAGGCCTCTGGGAAACTGTTGGCTGGGTGAAAGATCCCAGCGCACTTGGCCTTGATACAGCAGACCTGGTGCTGGATAAAGCCGGGCAACCCTGCAAGACCAGCTGGAGCTTTGATCCGGCGGAAGCGGCTAATTACTGCCTGGATATCAGTTCCCCACGTGCCCGGAGTTTCCTGGAAAAACGCACCGAATGGATCATGCGCAATATCAACCCGCATCTGCTCAAGCTGGATTTTGGTTACGGCCTTCCCAACCCGGATATGGGCGTGCCCCGCAATCCCCGCTACAGGGGGGAGCGCTATTGCTTTGAGCTGATTCGCCTGATTGTCAATGCGGCAAAGCGTATAGATCCCAACGTTATCATTATGTACTACGGCATCAGTCCTTTATGGGCGCCCGTCACCGATATGGTATCCCTGGATGACCAGGGAGATCTTTGGTACAACATCCACCAGGGCCACCAGGAATGGAGCATCTGGGCTTCCCTTTTATCACAGCAGGGCGTGGCGGTGAGCGGCTCTTCCGGTTACAACTGGGAACAGGATGGAACGGTATTGCGGAATACTGTTGTATTGGGCGTGCCGGGAGCGGTGCTGCCGGTGGTAACACCAATGGGCGCACCCATTGCTGAGCGATATTTGAACAGGCGCCTGGCTCTCAATAAATGGTACCGCCATATGCCGTTCTGGGACCCCTGGTGGGGCAACAGTACTACGGGTGATATGCAACAGGCGCCACAGCTGCGCTGCTGGGGGAGGAGAGAGGGATCTTTGCTCACCGCACTGGTGCTGGACGAACAATCTGCTGATACATTAGCACTACCTGACGGGGAAGCCTTGTACTGGTCCGGCAGCTGGGGCCTCATTGCGCAGGATACACAATCCATCACTACATCCTGCAGGCTGGCTGTCATTCCCTTCAGTGAAGGCTCGCTGGTTTTACCCTGCCCGGCAAAGCCGGACAGCGTGATCCTGCAGAATGTAAGGGGGCAGTATTTATATGAGGATTGGAGATGGGTGAACAAGCACTTGTTGTTAAGCGTATCATGGCCGCAGCTGGACACTGTAGCGGCATTCCTTATCTGTCGTGCTATGTCTTATTAGGACCGGCAACATAAGAGGAAGGTATTTCACTGTCGCACATTATCCGTGTCAGGGTTGCCGATCATTGGGGGGTAATATGAAAATCTCCCGGATCATCCAATGATCTGCGGATCTTGTTACTGATCGCTGCTAATTTCAGTTCAAGTTCACCTACCTCTTTTTGTAGTTGGTTGATATTGATTATTTCCTTCTTCTCGGAGAGCTGCACATGTTCTTATGCACACTTTGCTATAAGCATATTCAATCATTTTAATTAATTGTCAATATTTAACAAATTGTATAATGTTTAATGTTAATAATTGTAGGCGTCAAGCTGTTTTGTGTCAAATATGTTCGTCCGCGGATTGAACGTAATTTATTGCACATATGTGAATAAGTTATTTTCCATTGTTTTCTTTTGCTAAAATTCTTAGTTTATATTTGTCGATAATCGACAAGTTATTGATAGCCCTATGCTTAGCAAGGGGATTGTATACCAAAAAAGGAATAACTTTTGAATGGCATATTTAGTAACCAAAACCAAAGAAGAAAGTTATGAGCAACTGAAGGCATTGATCGTGGCCTTTGAGAAGGAGTATGCTGTTTTGAAAGGTGCCCAGTATAAGGAAGCGCAGCTTCGTAATGATTTTTTGAACCCATTTTTGAAGACTTTGGGTTGGGACGTTGAAAATGAAGCTGGCAAAACTCAATTTCTGAGAGATGTCATCCAGGAGGAAGGAATAGATGTGGAAGAAGAGGACGCCATCGCCCAAAAGAATCCTGACTATACACTACGGATACAAGGTGCCAGAAAGCTGTTTCTTGAAGCAAAGAAAGTTTCGATTGATATTGAGAAATCTGCTAAAGCCGCATTTCAGACGAGACGGTATGGCTGGAATGCTAATCTTGGCATTTCGATCCTTACGAATTTTGAACGGCTGATCGTATATGACTGTAGATATAAGCCATTAGCAACTGATGACCCCAATGTTGCAAAATACAGGAGTATTCATTACACGGATTTTCTTAAACATTTCGATGCCCTTTATACATTATTGTCTTTCAATTCAATTGCTTCAGGTTATATAGATGACTATTTCTCTCTTACGGAAAAGACGACTATTACTTTCGATAATTATTTTTTAAAGCAGATTGAAGATTGGAGAATAAGACTTGCGGCTGAAGTTGTCTCTAAAAATGAGGGATTTAACGAGGAAGATATAAATTTCCTTATTCAGCGGCTGCTTAACCGGATAGTATTTCTACGAATTTGTGAAGACCGGGAAATTGAAAAATATGAAACGCTTAAGGGAGTTAAGAATTATGATGAGCTAAGGGCATTATTCGTCAAAGCGGACAGAAAATACAATTCCGGCTTGTTCGATTTCATAGAGGATAATTTTACTTTGAACATCACGCTCAATCCGGATCTGCTACTTGATATATTTAACGAGTTATATTATCCTGAAAGCCCATATGATTTTGCTGTTGTTGATCCCACTATTTTAAGTCAGATCTACGAAAGATATTTAGGTAGTAAGATAACTTTTGTGAACCCTACAGCAATCAAAGTTGTTGAGGAACCCGAAGTGACTGCATCCAGTGGTGTAGTACCAACCCCTAAACTGGTTGTCGAAAATATAGTCAAAGAAGTACTTAATACGCTCTTTGAGGACAAGTCTTTGGCAGAAATCCAGGAAGTCAAAATTGCCGACATCTGTTGTGGCTCCGGTACTTTCTTAATTACTGTTTATAATTACCTGTATGAAATAATTACGCTTGGTTTGTTAGCTGCAGGTGTTGAGGACAATGAGACCCTTTACGAAACAGCGCCAGGTTTATATAAGCTCACTTTGCGGGCTAAACATACTTTTCTCCTGAATAGTATTTATGGGGTTGATATAAATCCGTATGCTGTTGAGGTGACTAAGTTCAGTTTGTTGTTAAAATTGATAGAAGATGAAAATGCAGCATCGGTTAACGACTATTTAGCAAAATATAAACAGACGGTATTGCCAAGCCTGAATGAGAATATAAAGAACGGCAACTCTTTGGTAGGCAATGAGTATTACAGTTTTGATCCTAAAGCGATCAATGACGAACAGAAACTTTACAAGATCAAACCGTTCAACTGGGCTGATGAATTTCCCTTTCTGAAAAAAACAAAAGGTTTTGATGCTATTGTCGGCAATCCGCCCTATGTACGTATTCAAAACATGGTAAAGTACATAAAGGAGGAGATCCGATATTACCGGGATAAAGTTTCTGGATATAAAGTTGCTCAATCTGGCACTATCGATAAATATTATTTATTTATAGAAAGAGCTATTGATCTTCTCAATGCTAATGGGGTTTTGGGTTATATTGTTCCAAATAAATTCTTTACAGCAAGAGATGGTGAAGCGCTTCGTTCATATATTGTAAATAACAGTTCGCTTCAAAAAATTATTCATTTCGGTGTAAGTCAAGTTTTTCCCGGCCGAAGCACGTACACCGCAATATTGTTGCTTGATAAGAAGAAAAGGGAGGTTTTTGGATTCAAACGTATCAGAAAGGTATTGACCGAGTTTGTTGCCGGCAGCATTGAATATGTGGCATATAACAATGCTGACTATACTGACACCCCTTGGATCTTCGTTTCAAAGCCAACAGAAGCGGTCTTTAACAAGATTAAATCGGGTAATGTAACCGCTTTGGAGAACATTGCTGAAATATGTGTGGGCCTTCAAACAAGTTCTGATGACACTTACATAATACAGCCAGTGAGTGAAACGGAGACCATTTACCGATTTGTAAAAAACGGTGTTCAACACGAAGTGGAGAAGGCTATTTGCAAGCCATGTATCTATGATTTACCTCTCAATTTGTTTGATACGATCAGGCCCAATGCGCAGATGATATTCCCTTATACGATAAGTGATGGCAAAGCCAGGGTTTTTGAGGAAGATCATTTTCAGGAGAACTATCCCTTGACATGGAGTTATCTGAACAATTTCAAAGATCACCTTTCAGGTCGAAGTATAAATGGCACCAAAGAACCCAAATGGTATCAGTTCGGAAGGTCACAGAGCCTCACGAAATTCCATAACACATCCAAGTTAATCTGGTCTGTACTTTCCAAGGGACCAGGTTACATATACGATCTGCAAAATATTCAGTTCACAGGCGGTGGTAACGGACCTTACTATTCTTTGATCAGTGACCAGGGTTATTCACCTTTCTACATTTTGGGCATACTTACGCATCCTGTCATTGAAACAATGGTTCGGGCGGGAGCCAGTGAATTCAGAGGGGCTTATTATTCTCATGGCAAGCAGTTTATTGCAGGCCTACCAATAAGAAAGATAGATTTTGCAAACACGGTAGAGAAACAATTGCATGATAACATAGTTGAAACCGTAACGCAATTAATTGCTTCAAGAGCAGCTTATAAAGCGCTGTATGATCCAGCGAAGAAAAACGTTCAACAAAGGCTTTATAATCATTTGTTTGATTCACTTGTAGAGCAGGTGAACAAGATATACGGTATAACAGGTGAAGATGTTGATATTGTACTAAGTGATGATATGTTTGATACAGACCTAAACGAAGACTAGAGAATGGAAACAACGACAAATACAAAAGTAACTGATAAACTGCGCGGCGGTTATTACACACCACAAGACATCACTGACTTTATTTGTAAATGGGCTATAACGAAACCAACGCAGAAAGTTTTGGAGCCGAGTTGCGGTGATGGAAATTTCATCGAAGCTGCTATAAAGAGATTTTTAGAGCTAGGTGTTTCAAAGAAAGAATTATTTGGCCTGTTGCAAGGAGTGGAGTTAATAGATGAAGAAGCTCAAAAATCGAAATTAAGAGCTGAGAAATATGGCTTAAATTCTACCACAATCGTTCATTCAGATTTTTTCAGCTTTATTTCAAAGGCTAATGGTGAGACCGCCTACGACGTGGTGATCGGTAATCCTCCTTTTATCCGGTACCAGAATTTTCCGGAAGAGCATAGAGAAAAGGCATTTAAAATGATGCAAGAATTGGGACTGGCGCCCAACAAACTCACCAATATCTGGGTTCCATTCCTTGTGTTATCTGCTAATTTGCTAAATAGATATGGCAAGCTAGGAATGGTTATTCCTGCGGAGTTATTCCAGGTTAAGTATGCTGCCGAAACAAGGATATTCTTATCTGAATTTTTTTCAAGGATCACCATCATTACGTTTAAGAAACTGGTTTTCGATGATATACAACAGGAAGTTGTTCTGCTACTTTGTGAGAAAGGGGCAACTACAAATAAGGGGATAAGGGTGATTGAGCTTTCTTCTCTTGAAGAGCTGAAGTCATTGAATGTTACCGAGTTCCAAAAGACACCTGTTAAATCTTTAGAGCATAATTCGGAGAAATGGACGAAGTACTTTTTGGATGAAGAAGAGATCCAATTGCTAAGAAGGATAAAGGCTGATGACCGAATAAAACTTGCTTCGGATGTTATGGATGTGGATGTGGGACTGGTTACCGGACGAAATGAGTTCTTTATGCTCAATGAAGAAGATGTCTCTAATTGGAATATTAAACCTTTTACGAAGGAGGTAGTAAGTCGTTCGAATCATTTTAAGGGAATTGTATTTACTGAAAATGATTTTCGAACCAATGCGGCGGCTAACATAGAAGGATACCTGTTTCTGCCCCCTGACGAGGATTTCGATCATTTGCCCAATGAATGCCAGGATTACATTCTTTATGGTGAAGCACAGGAGTATCATACCGGCTATAAATGCCGGATCAGGAAGCGCTGGTATATTACCCCTTCTATATGGTCGCCGGATGGATTTGTTTTACGGCAGGTAGGTGATTATCCTAAGTTTATTATCAACCAGACGGCAGCGTCGTCAACAGATACTATTCATAGAGTTAGGTTTAAACGCCCAATACAGCCTGAATTAGTCGCATTGTCTTTCCTGAATTCGTTATCGTTTGCGTTTTCGGAAATACTAGGTAGAAGCTACGGGGGAGGAGTATTGACATTTGAACCAACAGAGATTGAGGAAATTCCTTTACCACTTTTAAATGAGCTGAACATTGATTTTGGACATATTGATCATTTAATTAGACAGAGAAGAATAGAAGAGGTGCTGGACATTGTTGATGAAGCACTTTTGATAAATCAGTTGCGCATGTCAAAGGAGGAAGTTGGTATGTTGAGGGCTATATGGAGGAAGCTCTCGGACAGGCGAAATAAACGAAAATTGGGATAGTTAATATTAGTCACTATGGATGTATACGCTATCTATGACCGAAAATTAATCGCTATCAAAGAAAATCCTTTCAAATTAGAAAGTGAGATTCAAGCCCTTTTTGAAGAAAACCTGAGTGTTATTATGGGACTGGTTTTAGTGAAATCAGAGTTTTCCATTAAGGATAAGCGTATTGATACGTTGGCATTTGACCCTCTGACAAAGGCGTTTATTATAATAGAGTACAAAAAGGATAAAAATATCAGTGTTGTTGACCAGGGATTCAATTACCTAAGTTTGATGTTGGAGAATAAAGCCGATTGTATCGTCGAGTATAATGAATCCCTTAAATCTCAGCTTACCAGAGATGAAGTTGACTGGTCTCAAACCCGCGTTGTCTTTGTTTCAACCAGTTTTACTGATAATCAGAAACAGGCAACAAATTTTAAAGATATCGGAATTGAGCTTTGGGAAGTTAAGAGATTTACCAATGATACAGTATTTATTACTCCCATCAAGAAAACGAAATCAGCAGAAAGTATAAAACCGCTGACTCGACAAGATAAAGCACTCAAGGCGGTACAGGATGAAATCAAGGTATACACAGAAGACGATCATTTGGCAAAGCCTGCAGACGATATAAAAGAGCTATATGAGTTGTTGAAAAACCGAATAATTGCACTTGCTGATGATATTGAGGTGGTACCCCAAAAAATTTATATCGCATTTAGAAAGAATAAGAAGAATTTTGCTTATCTACATATACAAAAGAAGAATATCAAGATCTGGCTGAATGCTAAATGGGGGGAGATCTCGGATCCTAAAGGTATTGCATCTGACGTTTCCAATAAAGGTCATTATGGCTATGGAGATTATGAAATTGATGTAAAAGATGATGCACAGTTAGAATATATCATGAGCCTTGTAAAGGAAGCCCTCAACAAAGCTCTTTGACGCTGGGGAGAGAATATAGAAGTTTTATTTACAAATGTATCTGGGCGCATCTTTACCCTCCACCAAACCCACCAGCTCACAATCACGATGGGACCAGCCTTTCTTACCCGGCTGGCAAGCCATGGGCTACCGCGTCCCTGGCGCTAAGGCAGGCACCGTACAAAACTATTTTCGTAAATGGGATATGGGGAATGCCGCTGTTGCATTGGGTTACTTCGGGCCCGCAATGGAAACGCCTTATGGGGCAGGCTTTCCACCCAGGGCCTGCCTCCCGCTAAATGGATAGACGTGGCTAATCGTTACAAAACGCTATTTGCGCTACTGAACCGGAAAGCCAGTGGGGAAGAGGTACGAGCAGGTTTCGGCGACTATCAGCATAAATATTTTCCTGAGGAGTGATTTGCATCTAAAATCAACTTCTTTACCCCAGTTTTATTTTTCGTTTAAATATTTCATACCAAGTATTTGATTTGCCAGCATTTTGCTTCCCTTCGGCCGTATCAGCCACCCAGAATGCAAACCTATTGGAGCGCAGTTTATATGCCGATGTACTCCAAACATCCTGGTCGTTAACCCTGAAGATCAGCTCATTTCCTACTTTTCTTATCTGAAGTACATCCGGGGCACTTTCCGCGTTAATATTTACCGGTCCTTCGGTAAACCTGCTGAAAGGGGATAGCTGAGGTTTCTGCCTGGACCGATTGTATAATACCCGCCATCGATAGAGGGGAGGGTAAACAGTAAGTGGTCATCGGTGCCATTGAAATTCCAGGCAAATCCGAATAGTAGGCGAGAAAATCGAACTTGTCGCCCAGCGCCTGAATACACCGGGATCGTTGTGATCGTGGAGCACGGGCGAACGCCAAGTGCGGAACTCATCAACCGAGCCGATGGCATCCGGCGGCAGTGGATCGACTACTGGGCTATTACGACGGGACATCGTTCGATGACGGTGGATCCACACAGACGAACCCGGCGGCGCAAACATAGGAATATCCCCAATGGCACCTGGTCATATGTAAACCAGGCGAATGATAAAGGATCGCACAGATGCCATAACGTGCTATAGGACATCTTCTAAATATAGTTCGGCGGACCGAATCGAATGGATCCCGCCGTCCCCACGGAAAACGAACGCCACCGTTGTCCTGAAAACGGAAACGTGAACCGTTGAAGCCTGACGTCAGCACCGGTGAGCTCCACACCGTAGTTGGTGTACCAACGTAAAGTCTCATTCGTTACACGGTAGCTGGAACCGACTGGACTAAATCGCAGCGTGCGGCCGACGAGATCAAACAGGTTCGGTTGCCCGAGCGATGCACTGTCCAACTCCATCACGATTAAATCGCCTGCTACCAATACCTGACCGATGGAATGTCCGGGTGTTATACCGTTTTGTCCATAAGACTGTTTGTGTATGAATAACAAAACAAATAGAACATTAATTAGAAAGCTATGCTGTTTCATAAATTGCATACAACGCTTGCATTGCCGAAGCCTTATTGCGGCAATGCAGCTAAATTAGCCTTATTTGCATAATTGTAGTAACGGCTAAAAAAGAGAGGCTGCACCTGCTGGCACAACCTCCCGGAGCAGACGCCCTACCAGGGGTATTCCTTTTTCCGCTGGTAAGCTAAATCTTTTAAATGTCTCTTTTCTATAATTCCGCTATATTGTCCACATTGGCCAGCTTTTTGTCCTTTACGTCCCTGACAGCGAAACCGGTCGCTTAAGCATAAACCTCCTCAATTCGCTGATGTCTACATTGAGAAAAGAAGCAATCTGCTCTTCACCTACATAGTCAAAGACCTCGGAGTTTCCTTGTTTAAGCCTCATATAGTTTTTAAAAGGGCTTAGATATTGTATATCATCTATTCTATTTGCCGTCCGTAGTTTATGCTGTGCTCTAACAAAGTGGTAAAATTCGCGGTCTTCCTTATATTCCTTCAGATACCTGAAGGTGCGGCTGTATTCGAGGTGATAGAATTCCGCATCTTCGGAAAACACGATGTTGCTATATGGAGAGCTTGGGATTACAAATTCTTTATCTGTCCAAAACCAGGATACCAGCTGCTGGTTTTTATGTGTTTGGTAATATTCATAGGCGAAGCCTTTTTCAAGGTAACCGTAGCAAGGAGTTTTCGGCGCCCTGGGGTATTGCTTGTATTTGTCCAGAGATATGTGGCGTTTCGGCCAGGAGGTGAAATAGTTCGTGATTTATCATAATGTAGATTTTGAAGTTGAATTAGATGGCAGCGTGCAGCTGCTATGCTTTGATATTTTTGAACTTTCTTAATTCATCCAAACTTATCCTGAGATAGGAGGCGATCAGTTCTTCCTTTGCGCGTTGAAAGACCCATGGTTTTTGCTCCAGCAGCTTGATGTAATTTTCCAGAGGTGTTAATTTTCTCAGATCATTGATCCTTTCTGCCACCGCCTGGTTGTGGCGGTCTCTGAGCCCGCGATACATTTTACGGAAATCCTCAAACTCTCTTAATGTTCTGAACAGTTGACCATAGGTCATCGTGGCGGTCTTTGCATTTTCTCCTGTTATTAAAGTGCTATAGGGAGACGTAGGGATGACAACGTCGCCATCGCCCCAGAACCAGGAAATAACTTTGGCCCCCTCAATAAAATAGACTTCATAGATAAAACCACGTTCCAGGACATAGCAGGTATCAGCGGCTGGTTTGCGTATGAGGTGCGGCGTAGGGACGTCTAATTTAGTGTTGCGTGAAATGCCGCTCAGTTCATAGAAAAGTTCTTTATTGATCATTTTACGGTTATTTTGGGTTTAGAAGATAGTTGACCGGTTACTCATTATTATTTTGCAGGAATAGCTCTGGCTGCTGCAGCAATAGTTCATCATACTCAGCGTAGAGTTTAACCAAGAAGGCATCAATGCCTTCCAGTTCCAGACAGGCGGCTTCGTCTGACCATTTTGAGCGGGCTATTAATTCATATTCGCCGATCACTTCATCGGTTGCCTTGCACCGACGATCTTCCTGTGGAAAACCTATAATGTCCAGGATTCTATCAAAGAGCTTAATGCCGCCAATATAAGGCAAGTGTATACCGAGGTCGGCAAGCTGACAAAGCAATTCTGTCAGATTTATATAGTCTGCCATCAATTTCTTTATTACGTTGTGATGTTTATTCATAAGATCATTTATAAAGGGTGGTAAACAGCATTATAACATCTTCTCCTTTTTTTTCGCCTGGTACCGGCCATTCTTTATTTTGTACAGGGTATCTTTATCCATCCCGAGATAGGAGGCGATATAAACAGCGGGGATCCTTTTTTCCAGGTTTGGATAAAATTTTTGAAAGAGCTGGAACCTTTCTATGGCTTCATGTTTTCTCAACATATTTGCCCGATCTTCGGCCAGGATATTATAACGTTCGCTTAAGATGCGGCCTACTACGTTAAATTCCAGGGATTCTTTATAGAGTTGTTGCAGTTCATCGTAGCTGATGGAGCCGAGTACGGCAGGTTCTAATGTTTCAATGAACTGCGTAGAGGGCTCCCGGTTATAGAAGCTGCGTACGGAGAAGACCACATCGCCTTCGGCCCTGATCCAGATCGTGCTTTCGCCGGAACTATCAAGTACGTAAGCTCTTACTGCCCCTTCCTGGATAAACCAGACCCGTGAAGAGGTTTGCCCGGGTGTCAACAGTCTTTGTTTGGCGGGATATTCGTCGATGTGCAGCAGTCCGTGTAAAGTTTGCACGACGGAACGGGGAAACCAGCTAATATCCAGCAGGAAGTCGGTTATTTTTTCTACCATTTTAATAGTTATTTGGTTAAATAATTGATTTTGTTTTACTTATAATTTCAGTGCCGAGGTGTTTATCGTGTTTTAACGAATAGAATAGGGGGGTGGTGTTTCACCGGGGTTTCATAGGGGTTTCAGTGGGAAGAAAGGGGCTTTTCCAGGGATGTTACCCGAGTAACTGCATAAGAAAACCCGCAGTCTCCTGTCAATCGCTCATAAAAGGCCGCACTTCTTCTTCTGTCAGCCCGGTATATTCACAAAATTCTGCGAGGGTAAGAATTTCGTTTTTCTCCTTTCCATAATGTTGCCTGATCTGCTGTAAGATCCGCATGGCTGTACGGGCGCTTTTGCCCGTTAAACGCTCTATATCGTCTGAAAAAATAGTGATCCGTTGTGGGGATTGTTGTCTCATTTTTTGCTGTTTTTGAGGGTAAACATCCGGGGTAACGATATCATTCACATTTTGCCAAAACCGCCAATTCCGCCAAAACCGCCATCCCATTTTTTTCGTTTTCTGCTTCGCGTTAGTATTGCATTATCAAACTAAAAGTTAAAAATATGCAACACTATTATAACGCTGAAATGCCTTTCAGTAAAGGATTTCATCATGATGAGGGCTTAAACGGCATGTGCCCTATAACATGCTGCCATTTGTTTTATTCTTTAAATCGATTTTTCATGGCAAGTAAAAACTTAAGTAAGAAGATCGCCAATGATCCCAATTTTGAACGTGTTCGTGAGAACAATGCTGAATTTGGAAGGGCCGGTAAAGCCGGTAAGTTACTCACCGATGCATTGCGTGCGGTGGTCAACAAGTCCAGGGATTCGAAGCAGACCTCGCGGCTGTCCAAAGTAATGGATGGTGTGCTCAAAACCGACCAGCTGAACGACCGCGGGCAGCGGAAGGTGAGCGAAGGCGACATCATGCTGTTAAAGGGGTTTGAATTTAACGTAGACGCGAAACTGAGCACGGTGTTCTTTGCCCCTTATACGGCGAGCATTGACCGTGCGACCGGCAGCCTGAAGGTGGACATCCCGGTGTTTAATCCGCAGACGATGCTGAATGCGCCGCCTAACACTACGCATTTTGTGCTGGTATCTGGTGCTGCGGATGTAGATTTTGATACCGGGACGCAAAGCGGTGTTCATGCCGCTACCGCTAACCTGGTCTACGGAGACGCGCCTACGGACGTGATCAGCCTGAGCCACACGCTTACGCCTAACAGCACGGGGTCCTTGTTCCTTGTTCTTGGGGTGAAGTTCTACCAGCAGGTGAACAACAAGTTCTACCCCCTGCTTAGCGGGAAGTTCAATGCCGCGGCGATCGTGCAGGTGGATGTGCCGAATCCGTAATGACGATGCCTTTCTGTAAGGAGCCATAGGGTTGTTTTTCTGGTCCCCTCCATTCCTGGAGGGGATTTTATGATCTTCTTTTGCCGATGTATGTTGTGCGAAGATTGAGCAGGTCGCTGTCTGCAGTTTCCGGCAAATGGTTTTGAGGTATTGTATGTAATTGGTGCGCATTAGTTTAAATAATTAGTGCGGGTTAGAAAATCGAGGATGTCCAGTGGATTATAATAAAACACACGCTTCTGCCGGGTAAATGGGATGGCGTTGTGCTGACGCAGTACGGAGAGCTCACGCGGGGAGATCCGGAAGACCTTAATAATCTGATGGCTGTTGAGCATGAGGGTTGTTAAGGTGTTCTGCTCGGAGAGGGCCTGGAGGACATCGGACAGGACCACTTTCGCGATGGATTGCTGGGAAGGGGTAAGTTTGTTCATTGGATAGTTTTTTAAAATTTTAACAATGGTTACCGGGTGAACCGGTTATTCAAATATTAGTGGCCGGCAATTTAAATAAGATAATTATATGGTCAATAAGGCATATGTCGTATTGATTTCTCGTGTTGCATTCTTTAGTATTATATTTCAAAAGCTGCTTTCGATTTGATTTAGCAAAGTTAAGGTGGGGTTTTGAAATGGGACTTGATTTAAATCAATTAATTGGAGGTTTTTGAAGTTTTTTGAGTTAAGAGAGGGAGATGAGTAACCCATTTGGGTTTGAAATTGACCTGAAAGTCTATTAGCAGAGGCACAATTGGCCCGGTGTTCTACAGAGTTGGTCTAATCGTCGACAGAAAATAGTATTTGTTTTAGCCATTTTGATCCAATTTTCCACTTGAATTGACCCGATTGTCTACCGATGGATTGACGGAATGAATGCATCTTTACACCGGATTAGACGTAAGACTTCAGGATTAATAACCAAACAAGAGAAGATTTTTGTCGTGAACAACGTCATTTTAATTGAAGAACTATGTTGTAAGCCCTGAAAGATGCTAAAGGATATATACTCACTATAACCATTTACTCATATGCTAGTACAGCACGTCTCCTGATAGGTGCAGTACATGCACCAATGTACATATTGCTTTTTATTTATTGAACACACCACACTGCCTTCCTTCTAAAGGGAAGAACGGCAGTTCTGGGAAGAAGGCCTTTGCAATTTAAATCCACTATTTATGAGCATGACTGATTTCCTAACAACTGATATATCTGACACGTTGCCAAACGGGAAAAGAAAGGCGATTATTATTGGAGCAGGGCCTGCGGGTTTGACGGCTGCTTATGAGCTGCTGAAGCGGACGGATATTATTCCTATCGTCCTTGAAAAATCGGGTGACATAGGCGGTATCTCGAAAACGGTTAACTATAAAGGAAATCGCATAGATATTGGCGGGCATCGTTTTTTTTCGAAGTCGGACAGGGTGATGAATTGGTGGTTTAATATCATGCCGGTGGAGGCTGGAGAGCAGAACAGTTTTAACATTAACTATCAACAGCAATCAAAGGAAATACACATTACAAACACGGATGGGGAGAATTCCAATGGTTCGGATCCCGATAAGGTGATGCTGGTGAGAAAGCGCTTATCCAGGATCTATTTTCTCCGGAAATTCTTTGCTTACCCGATTCAGTTATCTTTTGATACACTCAGCAAATTGGGAGTGTGGACGACTATAACTATCCTTTGCTCTTATCTTAAAGCGCAGCTGCTTCCACGAAGGCCTGAAAGGAACCTGGAAGACTTTATGATCAACCGGTTTGGCAAGACTTTATATCAGCTTTTTTTCAAGGACTATACAGAAAAGGTATGGGGCAGACCCTGTAATTCTATTTCTGCAGAATGGGGCGCTCAACGTATAAAGGGGGTATCTATTAGTAAAGCTATTCAACATGCAGTGAAAACCGCGCTGAAAAGGAAGCAGAAGAGCGGTGATGTTGCCCAAAAAGATACAGAAACCAGTTTAATTGAGCAGTTCTTATATCCCAAATATGGTCCTGGCCAGTTGTGGGAAGAAGTGGCGAGGCAGGTGACTGAAATGGGAGGGAAGATATTAATGCACGAAGATGTGAAACGTATTTATCCGGCGGAAGGTGATAACAGGATAACTGCAGTTGCGTCTATCAACAGTATAACCGGTGAAACCAGTTACCTGGAAGGTGATTATTTCTTTTCGACCATGCCTGTTCAGGAGCTGATTGGAGGCATGGACGGCTCCATACCAGAGGATGTGAAGGAAGTAGCGGCCGGCCTCCAATACCGGGATTTTATAACGGTGGGGATTTTGCTGAAAAAGTTGTCTTTCCAAGACGAGAAGACGGGGGAGTGGAAGCCATTGGAATTAAATGATACCTGGATTTATATACAGGAGAAGGATGTTAAGGTGGGACGGCTCCAGCTGTTTAATAATTGGAGTCCGTTTATGGTAAAAGATCCGGATACAATTTGGGTGGGAATGGAGTTTTTCTGTAATAAGGTAGATGACTTTTGGCAACTACCAGATAATGTAATTAAACAGATTGCTGTTCATGAACTTGAAAAGATTGGGCTGGCTTGTGATTCAAATGTGCTGGATAGTACTGTGTTGAGGATGGAGAAGACGTATCCAGCATACTTTGGGACATATGAGCAGTTTGATGTGGTCCGGTTGTATGTTGATAATTTTGAGAACCTTTTCTTAATAGGAAGAAACGGTATGCATAAATATAATAATTCTGATCATTCGATGTTGACGGCGATGGTTGCAGTGGATAATATTTGCAATAGCGCAAGTGAAAAGGAGAATATATGGGCTATAAATACCGAGCAAATTTATCATGAGGAGAGAGTGGAACAGCCATCCAAGACAGCGTTTCATAACTCTAAGACAGCAACAGATTCTCAGCTATCGTTTAAAGACTTTATTTTAACTAACAAGGATAACCGAAGATTACTTTGGATAGCAGGGATTAGCGTTACACTTTTATTTGGCATTTTTAAATATTTTTATCCTTTTCCGAGCTTTATACATGATGATTCATTTGTGTATCTACAAATGGCGACTGACAATTCCAACATAGAAACCTTTCCCGTTGGATATCCAAGGTTCTTGCGACTGTTTAGTGTGTTTTCTGATTCTGATATTGCTTTGACAGCTTTTCAATACATTGTTATACAGAGTGGTGGACTCTTCTTCTTGTTTACTTTGTTTTATTTCTACCGCCCAGGGAAATTAATGGAAAAAGTATTGCTATGGTTTATTATTCTAAATCCGTTATCCCTCTACCTGGCCAACTTGGTATCTACAGATGCGATATTCTTGGGATTAAGTCTAACATGGTTTGCACTATTATTATGGATTGTAAATAAACCTAATACTAAAGTTGTCATAGGACATTCGTTAGTGCTGTTTATTGCATTCACATTCCGCTATAATGCACTGATCTACCCTGTTATGGCGGTAGCTGCTTTTGCGATCAGCAGTTTGCCAATAAAGGGAAAAATTATAGGGATCGCCGCCGGTTTCCTGTTATGCGGGTTATTTATTTCGTATACCGGAAATAAGTACAAAAAGCTTACAGGATCCTGGCAGTTTTCACCCTTCAGTGGGTGGCAGCTAGCAAATAATGCTATGTATACTTATAGGTATGTTGACAGCGCCGACCGCAGGCCAGTGCCGGACCGCTTTAAAGTACTAGATAATATGATCCGCACCCATTTTGATAGCACACGTGATGTTAGACTGTATCCTCTTGAGGGTATCAAGGCCGCTACCGCTTATATGTGGGATCGCGGGTTACCTCTAATGAAACACATGGAAAAGCAGTTTGCTAAAGATAGTATGACTTTGTCATTTAAAAAATGGGCATTAATGGGGCCTCTTTATAGCGATTATGGATCATTTATCATTAAGCAGTATCCATTGCAGTTTGCTGAACACTTTTTATGGCCTAATACGAAAAATTATTATGCCCCCCCTGTTGAATTTCTGGAACAATATAATAATGGGCGAGACAGTATAGGTACCATTGCACAATATTGGTTCGGATATAAAAATAGAAGGGTGGACGCCAAGTTTGGTAATGCAGAAATATACACACTTGGCTTTTACCCTATTCTTGCCGGGGTAATGAATGTACTATTTCTCTGCGGCCTTATATGCTTTGCGATGCTGGATGGATTTCGTGATGCAACGCATTTTCGGAAGATGGTGCTCATAGGCAGCATTGTTTGGATAATGAACGCAGTGTTTACCATTTTTGCGTCCCCGGCAGCACTAAGGTTTCAGTCATTCCAAATTATATTGGTTACCGTTTTGTCACTGCTGTTAATAGATTGGATGCTTCAGTTATTAAAGGTCAAAGATAAAGATTTAGACAAATTAGATCAGGTCATCAATCCAATACGCTCTGAATCATTGGTGCAAACGTAAATTAAATAGATAGAATGTTAGATGTAATTTGGATATCAATAGTAATGAATATTAAATCATCGCATTATGAAACAAATTGTCTTCTTTTTAGTAACAATATTCTTGGTTGCCTGTTTTGACAAGGCCTCCGTCAAAACTGGGTTAGAAGGAAAGCCATTGCCTGCATTCAACATATTGTTGCCAGACAGTCTTACTTATTTTAATACAGCGAGCATACCGGCAGGGAAACCGGTAGTGCTATTCTATTTTAGTCCAGTTTGTCCCTACTGCCGAGCTCAAATGACTGAGATTATTGATGATATGAGTAAACTAAGGGATATGCAATTTTACCTGGTTACAAGTTTTCCTGTTCCGGATATGAGGCATTTTTACGATGAATACAAATTGGGCAAGTATCCAAATATCATAATTGGAAAGGACACTGCGAATTTTGTGGCAGATTATTTTGAGGCTCCGTATGTGCCTTATACAGCCGTTTTTGGAAAGGATAAGAAGCTGAAGAAGACGTTTGTTGGGATGATATATAGCCGACAAATGAAAGAAGCAGCTGATGAATAATTGGTTAAAGCGATATGTGACGTAGATATAAGATGGCATAAAAATAGGGCGATTAGAGCCAAGGAAACCGGGCATGTTCCGCGGAAAACAGACGACGTTATGTGTGTTGTCAAAAACCTAATAAACAGGTAAGTGTATTGTTTAAAGTTTAGCTTTTCGTAGAAAAGTGTTTTCATAGTGAGGAAGATAACGATACTGCTGACAGCAATGATCGGTTTTGGTACAGTAGGAGGCGTATTGGTCTTTAAGATGAAAAGGGGTAGTAAATATTTCACTACCGCTACTGCCAATGGAGTATTTCCGACGGAAGCAACTTGTCCAAATAGCACACTTGCAATGATTACTGAGTTTGGTTCAGTAAAATGTTACGTTGTTACCAACAACAATTCCCTTTGTGATACTGGTAATCTAGCATGTTTTCTAACAGCTAAACTAACGACTGATTAGCTAAAAATATATTACGGGTAAGATGGGCAGCGAAGGTCGAGAAGGAGATTGTCGCTTAGGTTTTCTAAGCTAAGTGCACTGTTAATGCCAGCAAAGATAAACAATTATATATTAGTTATTGATAAAAAGGGGAAGCTGAAAACCTTAATAAACGAGTAGGCGTATTGTTTTATTTAAGTTTGGCTTTTTTACATTAAAGAAGCAACTTCATTATGAAGAAAGTAAAAATAATGCTGACAACAATGGTCGTTTTAGGTACTGTAGGTGGTGTGCTAGCCTCTAAAGCAAAAAGGATGGACAAGTTTTGTACTACCGCTACTGTGAATGGCGTATGCCCGTCTAATGCACGGTGCCCTCACGGTACACTTCGGAAAATTGATCCTACTGGAGTGGCTAGATGTTACGTGGTAACTGCAAATACTGCAAATTGCGCTAAAGATCAACCTGTGTGTAGCCAAACAGCTAGATTTACGGCTAATTAATGTAGTTTGATAGATTGAGGAACAAAGTGTTTGAATTAAAGTTATTGGCCGATTCAAATATTGAAATTTGAAATAGATTGTTAGCGCAGAAGGAAGGACTACTAGTTGGGTTACCGAAAAAAGCCGGCTAATATCGTAGTATGGATTTGCTAATTTGTGTATGGACAACCGGTGCAACATATCCCAAGGAAACAATTGCAATGATCTATACCTTCGGTCCAATAAAAATATTGCGTTAAAGCTCAGAATATCAACCCGTAGTGCTCTTGATAATCCTGCATGCAATCTGACGGCCCAACAACTGGTTCACCAATGAAATATGGGGCGGATTTCCGGATTGTGATTTTAGGTCTACAGTATGGCTTAGTAAGTCCAGTTCATTAAGCAAAGAGGTTGTCCCATTTAATCGGGACAACCTCTTTGCTTAGCAATAAAAGATGAATTCTGGTTTGAAGTCTAAAGTAATTGTAACGTTGAAGGAGATAGGGGATGACGGTTAAGAAGTTGTATATGTGAGATACTGGAATAAGCCATGGAAAGTGCCATGATTCTTATACATTTTAGCCTGCAACAATACTTCAACAATATGTTGAGAGAAATGTATTTCATGATTATTGTTTTTTATTATTTGTATAGGAAAGGTCTTTTGCAAAATTGTGAAGTGGATGGTTTCTCGTTTAGTCGGCACAGTAGATACCAGAATTAAGCTATGGGAAGACTGCCTTGTCGCTTTTTATTGGCATTGGTACCGTATGGATCTAGCCTTCTACGTCGGCGTGGTTGATTTTAGCTCTATACGTGCCAGACGCCGTAGGTCGCAGCTTCCTGCTTATAACTGGAGGGAAATAGAGCTGATATGACTTATATTTGAGCTTTATTGAAGTAGAATGTATACGGAGATAAGTTATGTAATTGTTGATGTATCAAGTGGACGGGACCTACACTTATTCATTGGGCCATTTCTTCACTTTAAAGGAAAGAATACAAGTATTTTACTAGTGAAATCGGTTGTTTTTTTTTGAGTGTTATTTCCGGCTTTGTTTTTAGCTAAGAATATTTAATTTGCTTATAGTTAAAATTTGAAATCACTATATGTTTCGATTATAGTAATTTATTTACAAATGATAAAACTAGTGACAAATGAGATATATCTTACATATTATTGCCTTTATTCTTCCAACAGTTTCCACGTTTTCTCAAGGTAAAATAAGTCAAATGGATATAACTTCTACTTTATCAGAAAATGAACGAAGGGACCTAGACAGATTTCTTTGGAGCTATACAAAAGAAAGGCCGCCAAAGAATGACAGAAGTATTTTTGATTTTAATGCAATTGACAACTGGCAAGTGATAGGAGGTTATATGTCGATCAGCCCGAACGGAAAATATTTTGCCTATACCATAGAGAATAGGAACCGGATCACCAATGGCGATGGCGAGCTGGATAGTCTAATAATACAGTCGACAAGCAATCGGTCTCGTCAGGTGTTTGCTGACGCGAAGACGGGCTTTTTTACTAATGATAGTAAATACTATATATTTCGGCATAAAGACGACCTGTGTTTTTTAAAACTTGGTGGGAATCAATCCTTATATATCAGGGATGTAGCTTCTTACAAGGTACCGGATAATGGCAGAAATGAATGGCTAGTTTATCGAATAAAGACTGGTATATGTGACGCAGTACTTCGTAATGTTTTTACAGGAAAGGAGAGGCGGTTTTGCCAAATAGGGGATTATAGCTTTGATGCAAGTGGGGAATGGCTCGTGTGTCAAATAGATTCGGGTAACTATAAAACCGGATCAAGGGAGCTACTAGTATATCATTTAGCAACTGGGACAGAGAGGCGTTTCCCTTTTGTAACTGCTTATTCCTTTGCCAAGAACGGGAAAGCGATTCTATTAAAAACAGCAGAAGTAACACCCAATGGAAATGTAGAGGCTTTAAAATACGTAGACCTTATGGAGGGTAAGACCGACTTAGTCTGGTCATCGAAACAAAAAGGCATTAGCATATGCGGATATAGTATAGATGATGTTGGTAAGCAGGTTGTTTTTTGTATTCAGGACAGTTCCGGTACTATTTCGGGCATGTCTGGTAACAGCATTTGGTACTATAGGAAGGGGTTAGATAAGGCGGTTCTAAAAGTAAGCAACAACATGCCTAACATAGATGCGGAACTACAGATATCAGGATTAGTTTCGTTCTTGGATAACGGTCGTTATATTCAATTCGGTTTGCAACCTAAGGTTTTTCCTAAGAAACCAGGCCCTAGTGACGTACTAATGGATGTTTGGAACTACAAGGATTTAATTATTCAATGTACTCAGGCTTACTTTGTGAGCCATCCCCAACTGTATAATAATATTATCAGCATAAAAAATGATCAGATAATACAATTGGAAAACAGAAGTAGATCCTCGTGTTTGTTACAAGGAGATTTCGCTGTTGTAAAAAAAAGCAGTAGGGATATACATCATGATCGCTTTTGGGATGAGGGTTATGGTATTAATAAAGATAGTAACTGGTTAGTGTCTCTAAGTGATAATAGATGGGAGTTGCTGCCCACGGCGGGGGGAGATGGGACTTTATGGTTTTCTCCGAGTGGACGTTATCTGGTCTACTTTGATGTCAAAAATGGCTGCCATTATTTTAGTTATGATTTGCGGACAAGGAAACTTGTGGATATTTCCGCGAATATTCCTGACGGACAGCTAGGCTTTGTTGCTCGTAATCTGCGTACTGAAGAGAAACCTGAACATGCACTTGGCTTGGCAGGATGGCTAGATAATGACAAGGGGCTGTTAGTTTACGATGGGAATGACCTTTGGAAACTTGATCTTTCAGGTGACAAATTTGCAGTTAATATTACCAATGGGTTTGGACGCTCGCATAACATTATCTTTTCTCTAATCAATAGCCAACGATTTACAAATATAGTTCCAATTTTGAATGAAAAAGGTTCCTTATTGTTGAGTGCATTTAATATAAAGAATAAGTGTAACGGTTTCTATCGCAAAATTTCCAAAGTCGCCACCGATCCCGAATTGCTGTCTACAGGAAGATATTTTATGAATAGGATTAGCTGGTGCCATGATCCAAATTTATCCAATTCTGGGATGTTACCTGTCAAGGCGAGGGATGCCGATACTTGGATTGTACAACGACAATCTGGTAGAGATGGGCCTAATTATTACAGAACATCAGATTTTAGAACATTTGACAGATTGACTAATCATCAGCCTCATAAACGATTTAGTTGGTTTTCGGAGGAGTTACATTCCTTCAAGCATCTCGACGGCAAAGAAGGGCAAGGAATCTTATATAAACCAGAAAATTTTGATTCATCCAAGAGATATCCTGTATTGATTATTTTTTACGGAGCATATTCTAATAACCTTTACCAATTTCCCGTCCCTACTTATAACACTACTGCTGTAACTCCGGGACGTTCCCCCGTTTGGTTTGTTAATAATGGGTACCTTGTATTCACACCGGACATTTACGTATCCCCACTTAAATATGGTCCTGAAGCATTTAATGTAATTGAGGGCGCAGCCAGGTATTTGAAACAGCTACCATATGTAGACGCGGATGGTCTAGCCTGCTGTTCGCATAGTTGGTCGGCAAAATTAGGATCCTATTTATTTACCCATTCCAAATCTTTTGCGGCAATGGCTATTAGCGAGGGCTTTTTGTACGCCAATATGATCAATGTAGCATTTTCAACTGATGATTATGAATTAAGTAGACTAGTTGAAGTTGAGAAAGGGTTCCAATTTGGAAGCTTTTGGGAAAATAGGGAGTCTTGGTTGGATCAAACGACTGTTTTAAATGTTGATAAGGCGCATAACCCATTACTATTATTATGCAACAAGGAGAGTCCCAAGGAGTACCAAAATCAGACTTTACAATTATTCAATTCATTGCGAAGATTGGATAAAAAAGTGTGGTGGTTAAAATATGATAAAGGCGGGCATACTTTAGATGATGTAAATGAGCAAAAAGATTATACTATACGCTATACACAGTTCTTTGACCATTATTTAAGACAAGCGCCAGCACCAAAATGGATGACGCAATCTATTCCATATACATTAAGGGGTATTGTAAGCAAGTATGAATTGGATCCTGCTGGTACATGTTCTTTGCCAGGAAAGGACGATTGCCCAATTTGTAAAAAATGGAACGATCAGTATAGAAGATATCCAGAAATGTTTGCCAAGCCTATTAGTGAGTGGTATTTGATTAAAGATGGTAACAACAAGTAATTAAAAGAGAACCAGGAGAGAAATCGAGAATTTGAGATAATTAATTGAGCTGTGTAGCCCGGTGTGTTTAGATTATTATGATTAGAGTCCACCGCTAATGAGAATTTAAGTTCGCTAATGTTTCTGTCCATAATATGTTTTTTTTACGTGTTAGATCGACAAGCCAAGCGCATCGGCCGTTGTTTGAGCTTCGGATGGCCAGTCGGAGCATTGTTGGTTACATGCCTGTTATAAGCATCTCTTCAATTTGTGGCCAACTATTAGCCAGACAATGATGTGAAATTTTCCAGAGCGCGATACAGTATACCCTGCTGATCGTAAAAATGTATTGCTTTCTATCCAGTTTACTTAGAAATTTGGTGGCTTTTTGTTTGAAATTAGCTGCTGAAGAAACCCGTTTAGTAATGGTTTTGAGATAACGGAAACGGCCTGCTAATAGATATCTAAAAGGTGCATCTTCCATTGATGTCATTCTTTTGCCTTTTAGATTTTAATAATGGAACTGGAATCTCGTCTGAAACGAGTACCTCGCCCACTTATTGAGTAAGTTTTCTCAATGGGTGTAAAATCAGTTGATAGCCGGCTGCGGCGGCGGGAAATTGGCCTATTTGTCTACTAAATTGATCCGATTGTCTACTAACGGATCAAAAGAATGGATGCATCTTTACGGAAATTTCGAAATGAGGCATGGTATGGAGACGATTAAAACTGAGAATATTTGTTTAAAGCAACATTTGACAGTCATAGAGGTCGATAATACATATTGTAAGCCCCAGTTTACTAATGAAAATATGCTTACTATAATAATTTACTCACATACCGACAGAACGCATCTTGTCTATTACAAATTTGAATATTAGTGATAAAGATACCGAAAAGGTAAAAAAGGGTAGCTGGTGACATATAGAAATTATAAATAGAAGGGGAAGCCGAAAACCTTAATAAACGAGTAGGCGTATTGTTTTAGTTAAGTTTAGCTTTTTACAAAAAAAGCACTTTCACTATGAAGAAGGTAAAAATAATGCTGACAGCAATGGTAGTTTTGGGTGCAGTAGGTGGCGTATTGGCCGTTAATGCAAAGAGGGAGGTTAAATATTGCACTACTGCTACTGCCAATGGAGTATGCCCGACAGGTGCAACTTGTCCAAATGGTACAATTCAACAGATTCTTGAAACTGGTGCTGTAAAATGTTATGTTGCTACCCAGAACACCGCCCGTTGTGCTTCTGATAATCCAGCATGTAGCCTAACGGCTAAGCTGACGGCTAATTGATGAAATTGAGAAAGACAAGTTCGGAGTCGATATTCTAGGTCAACGGTGTGGCCTACTGTAGTCGACTTTTATTTAGCCAAGAGGTTGTCCTAATTTATTTTGGGACAACCTCTTAGCTTAAAGAATAAAAGATGAATAATATTTATTTAAACAATCGGTAGTGTTTAGATAACTGCTATGTAGAAAAGGGAGCAGGATATGACGTTACAACGTGTCATAAAGATAATTATTTAACGCAATAGATCAAAGAAACCCCAACTGCTATATGCGGTCATTCCAAAACATGGAAGCCGCCAGTAAATATTTAAGTTCTGTAAGAGAGACGCCCACTGTGTCCTGTTGTCTATGCAACATATATCTAATTGCGTTTCTCTCTCATGAAAATTGAGTTAATAAAGCTGAAATATTGCATTAATATGAAAACCCTGTTTTAGAAACCAATTAAAACGACACTTATTCTTCAATTGAGCAAGAAAGAGCGGCCTGGTGATTCGAGCTGTAGTACTGCAGGTTTAGGGCTACAGCTTTTGCTACCAGGGCAATCTTTCTGGCAACTTTTATAATAGCATGTTTATTATTTTTTATTGCATGTTGCGGTAGTAAGCCAAGAGCTCCGGTGCATGCCTGATGGCTGCCCAGGACGTTTCTACTAATAGCGGTCTTAAGTATTTATTGCAACGCGGTTGTAGACCTTTGGTCGTCATAAATTCTCCGCTACTGTTTTCCCATGGGATAAGCCCCAAATAACTGCAATACTCATCAGAATTTTTGAATCTGTTAAAATTGCCTATTTCCGCTAGTAAGGCCATGGCTACAATAGGACCAATGCCAGGCACAGAAAGCAGGCATTCATATTGTTGATGATAAAATCGTAGAACCTGCTGTTTGAGTTTTTTTGTTACTTCCAGCAGTTGATTACGATGATAATTTAAATCTCCCAGATATTGCCTTAAGGTTATAGTTCCAGCTGATGTGGAAAGTTCCAGGCCGTTGAGCCAACATATAACTTTATTAGTTAATTGATTGTTTGTGTTATTTCTCGGGGTAATTATTCCCATAAATGCAAGGTAACTTTTAAGTTTATTGTTGATTCGAGTAACATCTCTAACCTTGCTTTGTCTAAGACGAAATAGCGCCCTGAGTTCTTGTTGCTCTTCTGATAGCACATGAATGCCATGTAATAGACCTTTTTCCAGATAGTGCGCGATGGAATGACTATCATGGAGATCTGTTTTATTCTTCTTCTGTTTGTCAGTTGATGGAATATCAGCAGGGTGAACAATAATATTTTCTATCCCTAAAAGGCAAAGTTGATGATGAAAGTGGGTGCCACAAAATCCAGCTTCATAAGCGGAGTGAAATATCCCATTCGGAAATTTCTTTTTAAGATGGCTTAATAGATTCTCTGGTGAAGGAGGTTGCGTAAACCGATCCACCTGAAGGTTCAGGGCCCGAACTGTAACGACCCATGATTTCTTATGAATATCAATGCCAATATAGAAATCGAGGCCTGTAAAATCCGCAGAATGTTGGAAATTTGTGCTGGGCATAGTGCAGTGTTTTGATTATTAAAATTTGCGAAAAAACTCTGTTACCGCGTATTAAAATTAGCGCGGAATCTATTGATTACCGCATCATATCTGCACTATGCTTTTCTTGCATAGTTACTGTGTAAAGGTTAGGATGGTAGGATTGAGAGCTCAGCAATGAATGTATGCTGGGCTACCATCCGATAAAGTCTTAACTTTAATTAATCAGTTATCTTATGGACAAGCTACAGCAGGCCATCCAAGAGGAACTGGCCAACCGTTTGAAATGCGGTAAAATCAAATCCAGTAAAGATCTCTCCGATCTGTTCACAGAGATGTACCGGATGGGTATCCAGGAGATGCTCAAGGCCGAGATGGATGAACACCTGGGTTATGAGAAGAATGCACCGGAAAGTGTGCAATACTCCAACAGCCGTAATGGTCATAGCCGAAAGAAAGTAAAATCAAAGCTGGGAGAAATTCCCCTGGAAGTTCCCAGGGACCGGGAGGGGAGTTTTGAACCTCAGCTGGTTCCCAAACGCAGCCGTGTAATGGCAGAGATAGAGGATAATGTGTTGTCTCTGTATACTCATGGCATGACCACCAGGGACATTGAAAGCCACGTGCGTGAGCTGTATGGGGTAGAAATGAGTGAAGCAACTATCTCCCATATTACTGACCGGATCATAGACCATATTGAGCAGTGGAAGAACCGGCGGCTGGACCCAGTGTATATGGTAGTTTGGATGGATGCTATTGTATTTAAAGTCCGTCATGAGGGTAAGGTTATAGACAAAGCTGTACAAATAGCCGTAGGGCTAAATAATAGCGGATATAAGGAAGTTTTGGGCATGTGGATATGTCAAAATGAGAGCGCGGCGTTCTGGATGGGGGTCTTAACGAATCTAAAGTCCCGGGGATTGGAGGATATTCTCATTACGAGTACTGATAATTTAAAGGGTTTTGTAGAGGCTATTAAATCGGTATATCCTGAGGCTAAAACCCAAATCTGCATCGTACACCAGCTGCGTAACTCGCTCAAATTTGTGGTATGGAAAGATAAAAAACGAGCCGCTATGGCCTTGCGCCAGATTTACAGCGCACCGGATGCAGACCTGGCCTTGGTCCAGCTTCAGCATTTTGACGAACAGTGGGGTGGCAAATATCCCTATATCGTCAAATCGTGGCAGGCCAACTGGGATAAGCTATCCACCTTCTTCGAGTTCCCGTTGGAGATCCGCAAGATCGTTTATACCACTAATCTTATTGAGAACATCAACCGGGGAATCCGCAAATACACGAAGGCCCGGACGATGCTACCAAATGACCAGGCAGTTGAAAAAGTGGTATATCTCAGCCTGATGCAGGCCCAAAAGAAATGGACCATGCCTCAGCGAGACTGGCCCATTATGCTTTTACAATTTATCAATGTTTTTGGCGAAAACCGTTGTAATCTTAAACTTTGACCTTTGCACAGTTATCTAAACACGAAGCCTTACACAGTTAAATTAACAGTCTCAAACAATCTTTTTCAGTAGCTTGTCCGGATATCATTGTGTAGAGTTGATATTATGTTCCACTATTCTATTTTAGCTAATTCTAGTTATTTTGATGATGGCCAGATTTGTTCGTTTTTTTTCATTTGATCAACTCTATTTTGATATTCTTTACTTTCTAATGAATCTGCTATGTTCGCCGCCTTTTTCTCCCATTCGATGGCTTCTTCTTTTTTTCCCAATTTATAAAGCAGGCATGCATAGGTGTCAGTAGTGGCTGCTGTCCAGGAAGGATCTATTGCGGTGCTTCTCCTTACTACACCTGACATCCAATTGATTGCCGAGTTGATCTGTGATTTATCGTTGATTTTAATAAATATGTCCCAGGCAATATTGTTAAGCCTGATGTCTGTTTTTTCAATACTTGTATCCAGCCCATACACTTCCCATCTCTGAATGAAGTATGCTATAAATGATGAGTTTTGCTGCCGTTCATGCCATATTATTTTGGCATCTAGGACATTCCTTGTGGCATAGTCAGCATTATATTTGTTTGCAATTAGCTGATGAAGTTTCTCCCAATCTGGCTCTATTCGAGCTTCCGGTTTTACGCCCATTATTTGCATTCCTCCTGTCTTCATTTTAATAAAGGGCTCAATATCCTCTCTTAATATTATCTCATCAACAATATTTTCCGCATATCCTTTTTTATTTACAACAGCATCAACCTTGCTTCCATCAGGGAAAAAGAGGTGGAAGAATTTAGATCTACTGCTGATAACGGTAGCAAAAAAATCTATATTTTCTTTTGTATATAGTTCTTCGCCTTTTAATCCTATTACATAATTGCTATAGTCACGTGCCAGAATTTGGGCTATTTCTCCTTCTTTCAACTTTAAGGCGGTTTTTACCATATAGGGTATTTTACTATAATCTTTTTTGCCACTCCTGTAGTCTGTCACTAACCGGTCATATGTTGCATAGGGATCGTCATATACCTTTCCAGGAGCAGTCGCTATTTGTGCTATTGCAACAAGATTGCTTGGTGATTTAAATCCCGTTTCCATATGTACTATATTACCATCAGAAGAGAAGAAAATATAAGTTGGATAAGCTTGAATTCTATATTGTCTGACCCTATCTTCGACATCTTTTCGCCAGCGCTGTACTTCTTTTGTATCTTTCTCTGTTTGATCCATTTGTATCTTTATGGAAACAAAGTTTTTATTAAAGAAGCTTCCTACTGTATCGTTGGTGTATACTTCTTTGTCCATTCGTTGACAAGGACCACACCAACTAGCATAACAATCCAGGAAGATATATTTATTCTCTTTTTTTGCTTTTGTTTTAATCTGCTCCCAGTTTAATTCTTTTTCGAATTGAATACCATTGTTTTGTGCGATAAGCGATAATGGACAAAATAAGATCAACAGCAGCAACTTTTTCATGGAGTTTTGGTTTTATGATTAATGTTAGATCTACACACCTGGAGCCTATCCATGCTGGTGAGTAAGCCGAAGCATCTCAACTTGAAATTCAGCTAGAACCATACGTAACAGTATACCGTTTGAACAGCACCAGTTATCGAATCGTTGGTTTCGATCCCGGGCGCCACCGATGGGCAAGAGGTTTGATTGGACGACGGATATTCCGTGAAACCATATTGTCGCCTTCAGTTCGTTGGCTTTAGCTTTTTGTAATTTCGTTTGACCAGGGGCGCTAGTTTTACGTTGACTATGTGTCGGTAATTCACCGGTGCCGATTTGTGAAATTTGGTAGAGTAATTGAGCCAGCCTTCCAAATAGGATTGGCCTCCGCCGCTACTTCCGAAAAGTATTTGTAGTCTTCTGCAGCATCTACCATTTTACGCATCTTTTTGTCCATTGACCACATCGACTCATTGCTTGCAGCCGATAGCCAGCTAGTATACCATTCCCCTACGGTTGTTCTACGCCTTTCTCTGCCTGAGTGTGTAACGAAGAAAGTCAAAGACCATTTTCTTACCCCTTTGCTGTTTCTTGTACATGCACTAGACTACCAGGACTTTTTCCAATGTAGCTCTAATCCGCATGCGTTCATTTGCTCAGTGCATCCTTCGACTTAATGCCTCCTCACGCGCTCCAGCATATGGGTGACTGGGTCGTCGGCGATCTCCCGAACGCGTAATCTGGAATTCTAACCATCAGCATATTCAATAGCCGGGATTCTGTACCAGATTGGGGGCACTTTCAATATCAGATAATGGCAGTGGATATAATTGTTGGTACGATTGCCAGGCGCCGGCATTGTTTTTTAGCGGGGTTACTATGTGCATTACTGCGTCAATATTATTGGTGCGTTTTAGGTCTAGCCAACGATGCCCCCATTCACTGAATAATTCAATTTGTCGTTCATTCTGTATAGCGATTAGTAATGATGCCTTATCTGTAGCAGGAGTATTGGACAAATTTGCTCTCACACGTATCATATTTAAATCGCTTTGTGCTCCGGGGATATTATTTTGCTGTGCCCGCGCCTCGGATCTAATTAGAAACTGCTCTCCTAATCGTAGTACAATTAGATATTCTGTTAATGGTTCATCCAGAATGGCACTTTTATATTTAAACGGATAGTGGTATGTAGTGCCAGCTACTTCAACACTGCCTATCCATTCGGTCCTTCGTAAGTCAGCAGTTTCAAATTTGGCCAGCAATTGCGGGCTTAAGAAAACGGGGTGCTGATCATTAGGACCGGTGGAGGGAATAATAAATGTCCATGCATCTTCTGTATTGTGTCCGATGATTACTGGCTGCAATTGCCAAATAGCTTCCTGGCTGTTCATTGTAAAGGCGTCTGCTAGTGGGCTTAATGTATATAGGGATGAATTATTAATCACAGTAGTGGATTGAGCCTCGGCATCTATATAATCTCCGGCGTACAAATAAACTCTTGCCAACAAGGCGGTGGCTGCCCATTTGGTTGGACGTAGCCGTTCCTTTATATCCGTATAGGGCTGCAGGTTTTCATTCAGATACTCTATACTTAATAGGTTTTGCGCTTCTTTCAGATCTTCAATGATTTGGTGATAAACCTGCGTTTTGGGAGTGCGGGAAAGTAGGGTATTTACCTTATAATCTGTTGTTGTGGCCAGAGGAACATCACCAAAAAGCTCCACGAGGTAGAAATAATAGAAGGCTCGCATAAATTTAACCTCACCTAGTAATTGTTTTTTCACAGCAGGGGTTAAGGTGTTGGTAGCCTGTAATCCTTCGACAGCTGCATTGCATTTATAAATGTAGTTATAGAGAGGTTTCCAGAATTCCGAACCTGTAACAGAATTCGGAGATAGTGCATTGGAATAATAGCTTATGTGAGTAATGCTGGTAGCATTGCTATGTAAGCTTAGTTCATCAGCGCTTAAACCCGCAAGTAACGACAGGCTTTGCAGCCCTGTGAAAAATCCATCACTGCTCATAGCTGTATATAGTCCTGTTAAAACAGATATGGCAGTGGCGTTATTGGTATACACATTATTATCTACTATTTGGTCAGTAGGAGGTGGAATGTCCACCAATTTCTTGCAACTGCTGATGAGTAAAGTAGATAAAAAGATACACATTGATAATTTCGCTCTGCTTGCTTTATATATTGTTTGCATGATTTTATCGATTTGAATTTTGAGCTCTTTATGTTATAGTCCTACTTGTATTCCCACTGTCAGCATCCGTAATGGAGGTAGGGAGGAAATGCTTTGATTTTCCGGATCCATACCACGATAACTTGTAATAGTCAGCATGTTCTGTCCCTGTATGTAGATCTTGAAATTTTGCAAATGAGCTTTCTGTTGCCATTTTAAGGGCATTTGCCAAGACAACGATAAGTTTTTTAATCGGATGTAAGAGGCGTCCGAGAAACCAGCATCGCTTTCAAGCGCCAAGCTCACCACATCTAATAGAGCAAACCGGTCGGAACTATATTTCATTATGGGGGCGATGTCTCCAGGCTTTTGCCAACGATCTATAACACTTGTGGGCTGATTGCTATTCCCACTTGAGAATGCACCCGGAGGGTACAATCCACTATTAAAGAAAGTATTGAGGCCGATTTGTTTGACAAATTGGAATAGAAAGTCAAGCTCAAATCCCTTATACGTGATTCTATTTTGAAAGCCTCCATAAAACTTTGGCAAGGTAGACAACAAGATGTTCCTATCCGTTAAATAGTCAGGTGAAGATGTCGGGCTTCCATGACTGTCGGCGACCTGATATAGGCCTGTGGCTGGGTCTACTCCAAGGAAGCGGAAAGCTTTGACGGTACCTAGTGGTTGACCGATGATCAATTGCCTCGCATAACTTGATGTGTTAAGGTCTGGAAAGGCTGCGAGCTTGTTATGTGGAATAGTCAAATTGATACTGCTTTGCCAGCTAAATTGTTCTCCTTTAATATTGTTGCTATTAAGGGAAAACTCCCAACTGGTATTTTGTATCGTTGCTGCAAAATTCTGGATGATGTAGTTGAAGCCCGTTATAGATGGTAATTGATAGCCTAATAATTGATTAGAAGAACGATTCCGCGCATAGGTAGTATTTAGCAGGAATCTGTCATTCCAGAATCCAACATCTACTCCGACCTGCAATTTACGAGTTTCCTCCCATTGCAGATAGGGATTGGAAAGATTAGCAATAGCTAGGCCTGTGCTATTTTGATAAGGCTGAAGGCCGACGCTGTTAGAGGCGTAGAGACTCAAAAATCCATAGTCCCTGATTTGGTCATTACCCGTGCTACCATAACTTGCCCTTAGCTTGCCAAAGCTAAAGAGGGAGATTGATTTTCGTATCCACGGTTCCTCGCTAAATATCCATGCCAATCCTATGCTCCCAAAATTGTGGAAGCGATTTTTTTCGCCAAAACGGCTGCTGCCATCTCTACGCCCGGTCAGGTTAATGATATATTTGTCTAGCCAGGTGTAATTTACACGGCCAAAAAGGGCATTGTATTTATAGATGATCGATGATGAATTCTCTGCAGTTAATGTGGCTGCAGATTTTGCATCCTCCATTACCAAATCACTATTGTATCCCATGCCGTCGATCGTTTCAGTATTGCTTCTATTCTGTTGGAAACTTATTCCTACTAGATTTTCAAGTTTCCCTCTTCCGATGCTTTTTTTGTAGATAATTTGTGGCTCTATGATCCAGGAAGTCATGTCTCTGTTGCCGTATATGGCAAATCTTGGGGTAAAAGGTCTGTTTTCCGGCCGGACTGCGCCTAAAGGGACAGAGGAAAATGTAGTCGCTTCCATATTTGTATAGCCCGCACTGGTCTGGACATCTAATCCTGGCAGAATGGCGTAGCTGAGTATAGCGTTGCTGACTAAGTTATTGGTTTTGTTTTTATAGGTTCTATACATTATTTGCGAAAGTGGATTGACCCATGTTGAGGTTCCCGTGGCGTTGGGTGCCCAGTTTAAGGTGCCATCAACATTGTAAAGTGCCGGCGCAATGGGTTCTAGCCGTATTGCTTGTAGTGTTATATCGTTGGTCGGCAGCCGGTTATCGTCAACCATATAATTCCCAGATAATTGAAGTCGGAGCTTTTGATTGTTGGAGGTACTATTGATCGCAAAGTGAAGAGAGCCACGTTGGTCTTCCGCATTGCCAGGAAATACTGTTGTCTCCCGATGATAGGTACCTCCAACTGTATACTGCACAGCCATAGTGCCACCGGAAATACCTACATTAATATTGCTGTATTGAGCAGTGCCTCCGATTAATGTTTGTTGCCAATTTGTATAGCGGGTAGTATCCCAGACTTTCAAGTCATTCGCTGTAACGTCAGGAGATCTCCAATCGACATTCTCGTTGCGATAGCCCTCGTAACGCATATCCAGATATTGACGCCTATCCAACATGTCCAATTTTCGAGTTACTTTGCCCCACCCTTGTTGTAAATTGATATTTATTGCCGTACGACCTGCTTTTCCTTTTTTAGTAGTTATCAGTATCGCGCCGTTGGCTGCACGGGATCCGTATATGGCAGTCGCATCAGCGTCTTTTAATATTTCAATAGATTCTATATCGGCTACATTAATAAAGTTTAGCGGATTACCCCCCAGTATTATGTTCTCAAACCCTGCTGACGGTAATTGAGAAGAATAGGGCACGCCGTCAATAATGTAAAGGGGATCATTACCGCTGAGAATGCTATTTTGCCCTTGTACCCGAACTGTTGCGGATCCACCAGCTACCCCAGTATTTTGGGTAATGAATAGACCCGGTATTCTTCCTTGTAGAGCAAGCAACGGATTATTTATCGGCTGTTTTGCAATATCTTGTCCTTTTACAGTACCTACGTTACCCACCAGCATCCGTTTTGTTGTCATTCCATATGCTATCACAACTGTTTCATCTAATCCGCTTACCAGTACAGTTAACTGGGCTAATAAACTCCTTCCTTTTACCGTTACCGCCCTTGTCTCGAATCCCACTGAGCTAATCACCAAGGTCTCTCCATTCGCAACCTTCGGTAAGATAAACTTTCCTTCTGAATCCGTAGTTGTCCCTTGCCCGGATCCCTTTACTTGTACTGTTACCCCTGGCAAGGGACTCCCCGCCGCGTCCGTTACTTTTCCGGTCAGCATAGACGGTGTCACGGTACTATCCTCTAAAAGCTGGTTTTTTTTCGGCGTCTCCTCAGCTTTTTTATGTATCACCACCACATCGTCATTATACGTCCACGCCAGGTTTCTTCCTCTAAGAAGGAAAGCAAGTACGTCATCTAAAGGGGTGTCGTTAAAACTCACCGTTACTTTTTCTTCCTGGTTCAACATCGTAATGCTAGTATTATACATCACTGCTAAACCTGTCTGTTTTTTAATAGCTTTAAATATCGCTTTAAGCGGAATTCCCGAACCATTAATCGTTACCCGGTGATCAGTAGCTTGCGCACTGGAGTAGAAGCAGGCTAGGGACAGCAAAAGGACACTCAGCAACCGGTACAAATGGTTGCGTAGTAGCATTGGTTGCATACGAACGGATTTTGGTTGGTCAGTAGATAGAATTGTTCCTACACAGGCTTTTGGGGGGAAAGAACTGGTCAAATTAAGAAATAACGATAATTTAACGTTGTCTTCAATATTAGAACGACGACATTTGGTTGCTGTACTATTGCGTTAAAGATTTTTTTTTGTCTTAACGAGTCATTCACATTTCAATTCTTCAGATCATTATACTTTGATAATGCCTCAAGGAAGCTTGCGGGGAGGGTTGGGGATACAATTACGATCCTCATATTTACTTAACCTTCTTTGATTTTAAGTAGTAAGAAAAACTAAAGAGAATTGTACGTTGTAGCATTTGATTGTTTATGTCTTCTATATAATTCTCGCCAATATAGCGGTTGGTATATGTGTTTTGATTAAGTAGATCAAGCACATGCAGCTTTATAGCTGCCTGTTTATTTGGAAAGAGACTTTTTGATATGGCTGCGTTTAGTATTAAGACATCCGGGTCATAGGGCACGGATTGGGCGATTTGGAGCATATATCCGAGATTGGTAACCAAAGTAATACCCAATGGGAAATTTACATTATATCTGAGACAAGCTTTATAATTAAAGTATTCCTCATTACTATTATTTCTTATAGAATATCTGACATTATTATAATTTAAGCTTGCTGTAAAATTAACATCGAATTTATTTTGATTGATAAAGCTGACTTTTAAATCTTGTGCAATGATGTAGTTGTGTATATCTTCCATAATATTGTTAGTATAGTAGATATTTTTTCCGGCCCCCAAGGTTGTTGTTGTATTAATGGATATTTTTTGACCCTTAAAAGGAAAGAAATTGGTTATTTGTCCACTTACTGAGTAAGCACCGTTAACATTGATAGGATAGCTGGTTTGTTTGCCTAAAGAATCAATATTATTGGCAATAATAATCTTGTTCCTGATTAATGAGACAAATAGGCTGGTTATTAAATAACGTTGGGTTATTGAATTGATTTTCGTATAACTCATGTTGAAATTATGAGCAATACTCATCCTGAGGTCTGGATTGCCTTTTTGGATATACATTGGGTTGCTATTGTCAGGTACCGGCCGGAGGTAGACAATGTCCGGAAGCTGTGGTTGTCCGACATAACCAATATTAAAGCGACTATTTTTTGTGAGTGTATAATTGAGATAGATTGTAGGGAAAAAAGCAGTTATTTTTTGCCCTAGTTTTTCAGGATTGGAAAGATCCTTGTTCGTCATGCTATTTGATATCATATTTAATCCCATTCCATAATCATACTTCGTTTTTTGAGCACGAAGGACCACAGCGGCGGAATGAAGGATAAAACTATTTTTGAAGCTGTTACTTAATTTGTCTTCTAATTGGTTGTAATCACCTGCGGATTTGTCGTAGTTATAGGTTGATTTTTCTGATATGTTGTGCCCGGCCGCAAAGGCATATGCAATATCCAGGAAATGATCTTTAAAAATAGGTTCCGTATAATTCGAAGAGATTTGAGCCATTTTATTTGATGTGTGTGTAGCATGACGTTGATCAATGCTGTCCCAACTTATAGAACCATTTTCTAATACAAATATGTTCTGAGATTTATTGAACCCATTCTCGATAATATCTGTATAGTTTAGGTTTAAGACGGTTCGTAGCATGCGGTCCTTCTGCTTAAATTTTTTTTCAAATGTGATTGCACCAGATAAATTGGTATGATCCGATATGCTGGTATTATTAACGCTTCCGTTATTTAACGGCTGTTCTTTGCTTCCAACAGTCTCGTAGGTGCTCTTCTGTAAGATAGTACTGTGTGGTTGATACAGATTTAAATCCAGGATAACACGCTGGAGCGTATCGGGCTTGTATTCTAGGTTTGTACTGAGAGTGTAGCCGCTGCCATGATGTTCAGCATTTGAATTTTGGTGGTAAAAGTAGGAACTGTCTTGTAATAGGTTTTCTCTAACCCGACTTTGCCGATTTTGTATTCGGCGGCTATTTAAATGATAGCTGGTGCCTAGCTTTATTTTTTTTCCGATGTCTTTACTATAGTTTATAGCATTATACCAATTGCTGGTAATTCCTTCAAGCATTATATCCTGGCTGCCTGTCGTTAGAAAGTCAGTACTATTCATATCATGGCCGATGCTTATGATGGAAAGCTGTTCATTAGCTTTAAATCGGTTAAAATTTCCATTCCACGCATAACGATCACTTGTTCCGACCGCAGCCGATGCTTGGCCGAATAGCTGATCCATCCAGCTTTTTTTAACTGTTATATTGATAACCTTTTCTTTTTCTGTGTTGGTCTTTCCTTTAAAATTTGCGTAGTTGGGGTTCAAGTCAATAACTTGAATTTTTTCTATCATCTCCGCGGGGAGGTTTTTGGTGGCCAGCGTGGTTTCGGTTCCAAGGAATAGTCTACCATTGACCAGTATTCTTTTAATCGTTTCGCCATTTACTTTGATAGTGCCGTCTTTTTCTATCTGTAAACCAGGTAGTCTCTGCAGTAATTCTTCCATCACTGCATTTTTTCTAGTTTTAAAGTTGTTGGCGTAAAATTCAAGTGTATCTTTTTTAATAGATATGGAAGGTGCAGCGCCCAATACTTCCAGCGTTTGAAGCATAATACCAGTTTTTTGCATCAAAATACTATCCTGGTTTACAACAGAACCATGTTTCAGAATTGTAATTGATGCTGTAATCGTTTGGTAGCCTAGGTAGGAAATACGAAGCGTGTATTTACCTGGTTGCAGACTATCCAATAAAAAACTACCCGATTGTTTGGTAGACGTAGAGCCGGCCATGGTTGCGTTGCGATCGTATAATAGTACAACAGCCGCATTAAAAAGACCGGTTTTGCTCTCCCGGTCCAATACACTGCCTTTGACCTGTGTCAGCTGCTGAGATTGCGGCCAGACTTTAAGGAATGTAAAGATTAATATTGACAAGATGAGCGAGGTTTGTCTCATCATAACATAATTGTTATAAAGCTTCGGGCTTTTACTGTAATAGCTAGATTTATATTCAAAGTTGTAGGTAAAGGACCAGATGTCCGGTGTATTAAAAGGTCAATTTGGTGGAAAATCAGATCAATTTTTTGGGCGGTTCTCATGGCGCTGAAATGGATCCAATTTGCTTCTTGTATGCTCCTTTTTCTGCATAGCAAAAAGGAGTTAGTGTTAACATTACGTTTACATTCCTGTTAACACGGTATTCACATTTTGATCCTGTAAAATCCGCTACCTTTAACTAGCCTCAAAGAACTTGTTAAAGTAACGGTTTTGCTACGCACCAAGCTCTTATAAAACATGTCAGTACAAGAACAGGATATACTTTTACTTGAACAATTGAAAGCAGGCGATGAGCGAGCTTTTGCCGTCTTTTATGACAGGTACCGTAAATACCTGATGGTAGCTGCTGTATCTTTGCTGGAAGATGAAATGGAAGCGCAGGATGTAGTACAGGACTTCTTTATAGACTTCTGGCAAAAGCAACTGTTCAACAAAATAGATCCGCTATACAATAAAGGAGACGGTGGGCCGATTAAAGGCTACATCCACCGTATCATCTATAACCGTTGCCTGGACAAGATCGCCCGGCGGAAAACCAGGCAGCACAGGTTAGACACCATGCCCGGCCCGGAAACGAGCTGTCCTCCTGAAAGCCGCATCGAAGCCAGCGAATGGCAGCAGCAGATTGGTCAAGCCCTGCAGTCTGCCATGAGTAAAGTACCTCCCTTATCAGCTAAAGTATTCCAGTTATCTTATGTAGAACATAAAAGCCGCCACGAAATAGCCACCATCATGGGCGTGAGCCCGCATACCGTTAAAAATCAACTGCTTAGGGCAGTGAAGATCATGCGCTCCCAGTTAAAAAGAGGATAAATTTTGCTCCACAATAGTACATTCACCCACGGAAACCAGTATTCCACATGATGAAGCGTGACCCGCGCCATATACATGCATTAATGACCTCCTGGATCACCGGTGATATCACCCAGGAGGAAGCGTTATTTTTAAAGCAACTGATAACAGAAGATCCTGCCGTTAAAGCTGCCTGGATGGAATTCCGGGAAAAATTCTCTGAAGAAGACAAAATAACTAAATTCGAACGTTTCGAGGAGTTACCCTGGATACCGGCCGAAGAGATCACCAGTGCCTCCTCGCACCCTAAGCATATATTTAAGCTGATCATGCGTGTTGCCGGACTGGCAGCCGCAGTGATCACCGGTATTGTCGTAAGCTGGTACCTGTTTACCAAAAGCAGGCAGCCCGAGATCGCACAACCGGTTGCAAAGATCACTAATGGGCAGGTGGAGAACAAGAAAGACATCGCCTTGCAGCTGGCCAATGGCCAGGTCATCAACCTGTCTGGTACTACAGACAGTATTCTCTTGAAAGACGCCCGGCTAAATAATGCAGGTAAAACCTTATCCTATACCTTGGTGGATGCCGATAAGGATGCCGCCGGATCAGCCTCCCTTAACCGTCTAACAGTCCCCATCGGAAAAGACTATAAAATCACTTTGTCAGACGGCACAGAAGTCTGGCTCAACTCCGCCACTACCTTACAATTTCCTTTCCGCTTTACAGGTAAAACCCGTGAGATCATCATCAGCGGGGAAGCCTACCTGAAAGTAGCCCGGAATACTAAGCAGCCTTTCCTGGTACATACTCAAAATGGAACGATACAGGTATTGGGTACTTCCTTTAACATCAATGACTACGACCCCCGAGTGCTAAAAATAGCCCTAGTTGAAGGCGCTGTTCGCGTAAAGGCAGGAGAGAAGGAGCTTGTTGTCAAACCAGGTAAGGAAGCTGTATATACGGTCAATAAAGGCATCCAGGTGCAGGCTTTTGATGAAGAGGATGTCCTGGCCTGGCGCTCGGGCAAGTACTATTTTTATGATGCTACCCTGGAAGAGATCATCTCCGTACTGCCACGCTGGTACGGGATCCAGGTGGTCATCGACAATCCCAGCCTGAGCAGGGAACGATTTACGGGTATGATGGACCGCAACAAGCCAGTCCAGAAATTCCTGGACGCCCTTTCCCAAACCATGAAGATCAAGTATACACTAGATAAAGATATACTGCACATGCAGTAGTGTGTCATCATTTTCATTTTTCACCAATAGATATGTATGGTGTGGGCCGTTTTCTAACGGCTCTCTTTTTTAACAGACACTTGTTAAAACAACTATGCTCAGCATGATTTTCTTAAAAAAAATTTGATCCGAAGTAGTACCAAACACCAGCTTTGTACGTATATATAGAGTAATATACCAGGCACGACTGACTATGTGTGAACTAAACACACCCCAATCTATGAATGGAAGGGATAGAACAGTGAACAAAGATCCGTCTGTTATGCCAACCAACTTTATTGAGTAACCCGCAAAAACACCAACAACAATTTATGGACTTCAATCAGGACGAATTCCTCATTTTACTGCTACGCCAGCTTGAGAATTGTACCAATTGGGACGAAGACCGGTACATTGACCACATCCTGCGGAAGTATGAAGTCGCCCGGCAGCTGAAACAGGATGTGAGCGAAACTTATCCAACGGAGGCGAATAAACACCCCTACTTCGTAAAGGGAATACGCCCGCTGACGATAGTAAAGGGCCTCGAACCCGTAAGGGAAACACTGGCGTCGCTACCGCTGCCAGCGCACCGGAAACGAATATCTTTGAATATCGCCGCTGCCGTGCTGGTAGCAGTGGCCACTACAATGAGTCTCTTTCTTGCTCCCTCAACAAGACCACATAAAGCCTCCGCACAAAGCTCAAAAGGAGTGACCCTGCAGCTGGCAAAAGGTGAGCGTATAGTACTGGGTGATGCGATGGCCACCATCCCCACCCGGTACGCCCTGCTCAGTACCAATGCAGCCATGCTGCAGTTCTTGGCGAAGCCGGGCAAAGAAGGGACCCTGGAAAATAGCCTCCGGGTGCCTGCGGCCGGGATGTACAGCATCACCCTGGCAGATGGTAGCGTGGTGCACCTGAACGCGGCTACGGAATTGCGCTTCCCCTTTGCCTTTAAAGATAATAGCCGGGAAGTATTTGTGGATGGGGAAGCCTACTTTTCGGTGGCAAAGGATGCAAAGCGCCCTTTTATCGTACACACGAAAAAGGGAGATGTGAATGTGCTGGGCACGGATTTTAATATCAATACCTACGAAAATAAATTGATAGTATGTTTGATCTCCGGATCGGTGATGGTGAAACGGGGTAAAGGAGACGGAATACAGCTGAAGCCCTGTCAGGCAGTAGAGCTGGACCCGGAAAGCCTGGAAAGCTCCCTGGTAGTATTCAGCAGCGAAGAGGTGATGAGCTGGCTGCATGGACAGTTCCGTTTCCGGCAACAGCCCCTGGCCGCCGTGTGCAAAGCGGCAGAACGTTTATATGGTGTGAAGATCCGGCTGGACAGCGAAGCGCTGGGAAAGGTGAAGTATAACGGGATGATCGATAAGAAGGAACCCTTGCAGCGATTCCTGGAGAAGCTGAAAGAAAATGGAAAAGTAGATAAATGGTATTATGATGAGCATGGAACGGTGCACCTGGACTGATACATAAACAATGGATAAAATAATTTCATCATCGCTATGCTGTCCTTTAGAAAACACTTGCGGCAACAGCAACGGGTATCTGATAAAATACTCGCTGACGTTTTCTTTGATGTAGACGAATTTATTGAGCTGATCGTGCGCAAACAGGCGCGGCGCACTACCTGGAAAGAGAACAGGTACATCCGTATGCAGGTAAAGCAGAACCCAAAAGCTGCACAGGCCTGGCAGGATGCAAAGGAGACTTCCCCGCATGAGCATTTCAGCCTGTACGGATATCATCCGCCATTGAAGAGGGTGCTGGCAGTATGCGGGCTGGTGGCATTAATAGCAGTGGGCGTCTACGCGCTGATGCGGCGTTACGATATTAGTGTCCAGGTACACATCGAGCCAAAGGAAACTTATAACCCGCGTTTTACGAAAAAACCGTTGGGGGAAATAGCCGCTATGATCGAGGGTACTTATGCTAAGAAAGTGGTCTTCGACAGAGCGGAGATCCGGCAGAAGCTGCTGTCTGGCAAGATGGATACCAGCAAAGGGCTGGAAGATTTCCTGGAAGATCTGCGCAATAACGGCGTGGATAATTACATGGATGATAAAGGGCTTATTCATATCAGATAAGGATAGGAAAAAAAAGATGACACAGGGTGAAATACGGCTATTTTGCCGAACCAGGATCCAGGCATATCTTTGCTACGTATATTTAGTTAGGACTACCAACAGTCTCATAGCAACACCGAACCCCTATTCGTATGCCTTGTAAATCACTGTTCATTCTCCTGTTGATCACCGTCGCGGCCAACTGCGGCTATGCGCAGGGATATCCTGGCGCAAGGAGATTGACCTATCGGCAGAACGACATGCCGGTAGAGCAACTCTTCCGGGTGATCTATGAACAGACAGGGATGACAGCCTTTTACAATGATGAGCAATTGAATAGTTATGAAAGAGTGTCCGTCAATTGCAAAAATGAGCCCCTTGATAATGTACTGGCCCGCCTCTTAAGAAAACGCGGCATGGCCTGGTGTTACCGAAAAGATGTTTTCGTGATCGCCTACAAACGCGATGGAGATGTAGACCTGGGCTATCTGCCGGGGGAGGATAAACGTATGATCAGTGGTATGGTGGTGAATGAAAAAGGCGCTCCCTTGGATGCGGTGGCCGTGATGACAGGGGATAAGCTGAACGGTATGAGCACGGCGAAAGATGGCAAATTTCTGCTGCGGGAGGTGGAGCCGGACACCAGGCTGCTGGTACAGCGCGCAGGATATAAACCGATGATCTTATCCTCCTATGCGGATTCCATCTACATACAGATGATCCCGATGATAGCGCCGCTGCAGGAAGTAAATGTAACGGGTATCGTGCAGGGAACCCTGACGGGATCGATCAGCCAGGTGAAGAGTAAAGAGATCGCAGAATCGCCGGTGAACAATGTGCTGGGTGCATTGCAGGGACGGGTACCGGGCTTGTATATTAACCAGACCACCGGTTTGCCGGGCGGCGGCTACAGGATCCGCTTAAGAGGGAAGAATAGTATAGAGAGCAATAGTGATCCGCTGATCCTGGTGGATGGCGTGCCGTTTCCAAGTGTGTCGTTCAATGAGAATTTCTTTAACGTAGGAACTACTACCGGGGCCAATGTGGCGCCCAGCCCTTTGAATTTGCTATCGGTAAATGATATTGAAAGTATCCAGATCTTAAAGGATGCGGATGCGACGGCGATATATGGCACCAGGGGAGCGAATGGCGTGATCCTGATCAATAGCAAGCAGCCGGATGTAAGTACCAAAGGTGCAGTTACTACTGTGAATTTTTACCAGGGAATTGGAAAGGCCACTAACCTGGTACATTACCTGGATACAAAGCAGTACCTGGAAATGAGAAGGGAGGCTTTTAAGAATGATGGGATGGATCCGGATCCGGCGGTAGATCATGATCTGCTGAAATGGGATCCGAATCGTTATACGGATTGGCAGAAAGAGATGATCGGGGGGACGGCGAATATTAAGGATGGCAGTGTGGAATTAAAGGGGGGGAGTAAGCATTTTGGTTATAGGGCGAGTGGTTTGTACAGGCAGGAGAGTACGGTGTACCCCTCGGAGAATTTTAAGTATAAGAAGGGAGGAGGGATGCTGCAGTTGAGGTTTAGTTCGAAAAATGAGAAGCTGAAGATGGAATTGGCCGGAAACTATGTTACTGACCAGAACCGGCTGCCAACAGTCGACCTGACTGCTTTATCTACAACACCTCCTAATGCACCCAGGGTCTATACGGATGAGGGGAAGCTGAATTTTGCAGATAGTACATTTGATAATCCCTATGCTTTTTTGTTACGGACCTCAAAAGCTAAATCTGGTAATTTCAGAACCTTCTTAAATACTTCCTGGGAGCCGTTAAAGGACCTGATCTTTAGTGCAGATCTGGGAGGTAGCAGTATTAAGATAGATGAGACACAAATCATCCCGGCCAGGTCATGGTTGCCTTCTAACGGATACTCCAACTACGGGGTTTCCTATTTTTATGCGAATCGCTTTGTGAATGGCCTGATGGATCTGCGGGCCAGCTGGAAGAAAACAATAGGGCAGGAGCAGTTCTGGCTGATCGCAGGTGCCAGGGCGCAATTTGAAGGGCAGCTGAAGACGGGCTACCGGGCAACGGAGTATACAGGGGATGATAAATCAATGGAAGATATCAATAGCGGGGGAACTGTGGAGAGATTGGATAGTACCGGAACTGATTATCAGAATCAGTCTTTTTATGGCCGCCTGGAGTATAAGCATGCCGATAAATATTTCCTGTCACTAACCTTCAATCGTGATGGTTCCAGCAGGCTTACCCGCTCTTATAGCAATTTTGGGGCTATTGGGGCGGGCTGGGTCTTTACCAGGGAATCCTGGTTTAAGGAGAATAACATATTGAGCTTTGGAAAGCTACGGGGCAGTTATGGGATTACAGGAAATGATCAATATATAAGAAATCTAAGCAGGTCAACATATGTGTGGGGGATGCCTTATGCTGAGAAAAATATGCAATCGGCCACAGCTGGTTATGTCCGGTCTGATGGCTGGGAAAAGATTCGTAAGATCGAGCTGGCTGTTGACCTGGGCTTATTGCAGGATCAGATATTGTTTACATTCTGTTACTATAATAACAGGAGCACGGATCAGCTGCTGACAGGTCGTTTTCAAACCATTGGACGGGTTGCTTCAAAAGATGTATATATGCCGGTGAACGTTCCTGCAGTAGTGAAGAACACAGGTTTTGAGATTGACCTGCAAGGGGTGGTTTTCCGGAATAGCTCGGTAACATGGAGCACAAATGTTAATCTTAGTATTCCTAAAAACGAACTGGTATCCTTCCCATTCTTAGAGCAGTCATTTTATAAATATTTTTATGGAAAGGGCGTATCGCTTGACGCATTAATGGGCTATCGTTTAAAGGACGTAAGCCCACGGACAGGTGTTTATCAATTCGAGGACAAGGGAGGTAATGGCATCCTGCAGGAGGATCGTAATTTTGCCAAGGAATTGGGGCCTTTCCTTTATGGGGGATGGTACAACCATGTTCGTTATAACAATTTTGAAGTAAGTTGTCTGTTCAGGTATACCAGGCAGAATAATTATAGCTATCAATATGCACCTGTAATTTATGCTCCGGGCGGTATGAGTAACCAGCCAGTAGCCGTGCTGGACAGGTGGCAACAATCAGGAGACCTTACTACAGTGCAAAAATATACTGCTACCTTTGGCAGTGACGCAGCCAATGCGTACGGACAGGCACTGGAAAGCGATCAACGCTTGACGAGCGCCAATTATCTGCGGTTACAATCTGTCGTCCTTGCTTTTCATCTGCAGCAGAAAAAACTGGTGAGAACTAAAATTAAAAGTTGTAAATTGTATGTACAGGGGCTTAACCTGTTTACAATAACCGGGTATAAGGGACGTGATCCCGAAGTGAGTGCCGGGCCCGATAATTACCCCTCATTGAGGGTCATTACAGCTGGAATGCAGATTTCATTTTAAAGATCTACGCTTGTTAACCATATTTGTTACTCCATTTTTTGCTACTCCTATTTTCTACCTTGTTTTACTAACTCCGTATTTGCTGCTCCCGTTAAAAAAGAGATGCATTTTGGTCAATTGTTTTATTCTCATTAACCTTTAAATTTTATACCATGAAACGTACCAACTTTAAGCCCGTGGGGGGTGTCTGTCTATTTGCTTTATTGTTTTCTCTTACCAGCGCTATTGGGAGCAAACGATTTGCGACTGCTCGTTATAAAGAGACGGGGCTGCAAACTTGTTTTCAACCGGCGACAATGCCCGAGGACTGTACGACAACCAATACCGGGACGCTTTGTACTTCAACTTCCGGGTCAATTACAAGAACCTGGTACCAGGGGAACTCTTGTATAAATCCTTTCTACAAGCTGCCATGAAAAATAAAAGTAGTGGCAGCCTTTGCCCTGCCGCTACTTTTATCCTCTCTCCACACTGAAACCCTATGTTAACCATATTTTTGTATCTTACCCGCCAACAAACTTACCTCAAAATGGCCCGAATCCCACCCGTAGTCCCGAGCGAAGCGCTCAGTTGGGTGCGTGTCGCATTGGAACGACACTGTGCCCGCTTCCAAACCCACGTTACAAATATGAAATGTACACTGGCGCATTCGCTGACCGCCTTCGATGTGTACATGCAATGGTACATCGTATTTGATGATATGCGGCTCATGCTGGGTCTGCGCCAGGCTCACCTGTACAGCTATGCCATCGCCAAAGGCTGCAACTGTTTTCTCTGGGGCACCTATTTCTACAAGTTTATTGAGGATGGCGGCGAAGATCCAAAAAATCTCCAGCTGAAGGAAAAGGAGCGCCTGCTGATGGAATTCGGCAGCGCGATCGCAATTAACCACGGTAAAACAGACCAGGAACTGTTTGACAAACTGAGCAAGTTCCACAACCCGCGGAGGATGGTAGACATCGTTTCATATGCCGGACAAATGGTGGCTGCCTGCGTATTCAGCAACGCAATGGAAGTGGAGCTGGATGATTACCTGAAGGGCTATGTCGCCGATGCGGAAAAGGATCTACTTTAGGAAATCGCCGTCAATAATAAGCAGCTTCACGCCGGCCGTTGTTTTAGAGCGGTGAGAGCTCAGATCATCCGATACAATATAGGTCATGCCTTCTTTGAGCGTATAGGCCTGGCCATTCTCATGCTCCGTGACGAATTCGCCCTGCAGGCAATGCACAATATGTCCTTTGGTGCACCAATGGTCTGCCAGGTAGCCGGGTGAATAGGTAACGATCCGCAGCTTTAAGCCGGGGAACTGTAATGCCTGGGCGCTGGAGGCGCCTTGCAGGCCTTTATTTTCCGTAGGTGAAATAGTACGCCAGTCGATTACTTTGAAGGGAATGTTACTCATGTGAAAGGGATTTATAGCGGTTATTTTGAGGCTTTATCTGGCGCCAGGTTCAGAATCCGGATATTCCGGAAATCAATTTCCTGGCCTTCGCTCTGGAGGGCGATGTAACCGGAAGACAATAGTTTGCCATCCTGCTTCTGTTTCGGATCGTAGCGGTTCACGACAGGGCCGCCGATCTGCGGTTTGGAGTACTGCAGCACGGTATCGCCGTTGATGATATGCGTGATCAGGGAATCGCCCAGGACGATCAGTTCTGCTTTGATCCATTCGTTCTTGTCGTAGGTCTTTGAGCTGGAATTGATGCAGTGGCGGGTATCCAGCTTGCCTTGGTAAACAATATGCGTGCCCGGGGAGCACATATTGCCGGTAGGGCGGGGCTGTCCGTCATCCAGGCCGGCGAGGAACTGCATTTCGATGGAAATGGGCCAGTCCTGCTCTTTCGGCATGGTGCGCGGATCCTGCGAATGATACATCAGGCCGCTGTTCAGCAAGGTATAAATGGGCGCGGTTTTCATCCATTGGCCGGTAAAGCGGTATTCCAGTTTAAGGTGATAGTATGAGAAAGGTGTTTTGAAATAGAGGTGGCCGAATTGCTCGTTAAAATTATCGCCGTACTGGTCATAACGCACCTGGATCATGCTGTCCTGTACGCGGAAAGTGTTCCCGAAATTATCACCGGTTTCATGGTGATGAATCTTCACGATCCAGTCATTAATATCTTTGCCGTTAAACAGCGAAACCCATTGTTCCTGGGCGGAGGCGCTATGCCCTGCGATGGTCACCAGCAGCAGCAGCGCCAGTGCACGTGGAAAGTTCATGCCTGTCATAATGGTATGGAGTAGCTGCTTAAAGATAGAATTATTTCTTTTTCTTTTTCCGTTTGTTCTCCTTCAATGCTTTTTCATGTTCGTCAATGAGCAGCTGCCAGTTCTCGTTTGGGATGTCTTCGGAGAAGGCGATGGTTTCGCGGTAGTCGTTCTTATCGATCTTCATTACCTGGATCTCTTTGCCGATATAAGCCTGGATCTCTTCCAGTACCGGCTTTTCTTCCGTGCTGCAAAAGGTAACGGCCTGGCCTTTCTGTACGCCGCGGCCGGTACGGCCTACGCGGTGCACGTATTTTTCGGGCTCTTCGGGCAGATCGTAGTTCACTACATAGTCTACATTAGGGATGTCGATGCCGCGGGCGTTCACATCGGTAGTGATCAGTATTTTGACCTCGCCTTTTTTAAATTCGTTCATTACGGAGAGGCGGTCGTCCTGCTCACGGCCACCGTGCATGATGAGGCTTTTAACGCCTACACGTTCCATGGCGGCGGCTACACGCTCGGCGCGGACTTTGGTGCGGACGAACACGAGGATCTTGTTTTCTGGGAATTCCTTTACCAGGCGTTCGAGGAAGAAGCGTTTATCATCCATTTCCACGAAGGCCACGGCGTGGTTCACGTTTTTGGAAATGGGATCTTCCGGGGAGATCTGGATGCGGATCGGGTTGCGGACGATGGAATAGGCCAGGTCCTTGATCTCCTCATCGATGGTAGCGGAAAAGAAGAGCGTTTGGTGCTTGGGGGGCAGGTGCTTCATCACGTCGCGGATGTCGCGGATAAAGCCGAGGTCCAGCATGTGGTCGGCCTCGTCCAGGATGAGGGTCTGCACGTAGGAAAGGTCCAGGTGCCCCTGGCTGATGAGGGAGAACATGCGTCCGGGGGTAGCGATCAGCACATCTACGCCTTTGTCCAGCTTTTTCACCTGGGCGTCCTGTTCCACGCCGCCGGTAAGGGCCATGATATCTACCCGGGTATATTTACCGATCTGTTTGAAGACATCGGAGATCTGGATGGCCAGTTCGCGGGTGGGCACCATCACCAGGCATTTTACCTCGCCTTTGGTGCGGGAGCGGCTTTGCTGGTGCAGCAGCTGGAGGATGGGGATGGCGAAGGCGGCGGTTTTGCCGGTGCCGGTTTGGGCGATGGCCAGTACATCGTCTCCTTTCAGGATGGATGGGATGGCCTTGTATTGGATATCAGTAGGACGTTTAAAGCCATTATCTGCCAGGCTGCGTTTGATCTCTTCTGCGATGCGGTATTGTTCGAATTTCATGAGGGTACAAAGGTAGGGGATTTTTTGGGGAGGATGGGAGGGAGGGTTTGTGGGTAAGTTTAATGATTAAATAAATAATATATGATTAGGTTTTTTTATTGGAAACGGGCGTATATTTGGCCCCGATATTTGTTTACCCAAAATGTTTAACCCGAATCTATGAAAAGATCATGTTTTTCCCTATGCCGGCTATCGTATGTTATCTGTAGCCTTCTTTTATTATCAGCCTGTTCACATGATGGTGAGAACCCCGCCCCGAACGAGGATATGGAGATCACTTCCATTTATCCTGAAGCGGCAGGCGGTGGCGATACCATTAAAATTTATGGAAAGCATTTGACAACGGGCATTAAGACCCATATCAGCGCTTCCCTGAATGGTGAAAATGTGGCAATCCTTTCTGTAAGTCCGGACAGCCTGCAGGCCGTAGTGCCTGAGATGGCGGGCTCCGGACAGCTGGTGGTGACCGTTAACGGCCAATCATTCCAAAAGCCTTTCACTTACCACTATGTAGCTACCGTTACTACCATCGCAGGTTCCGGTGAAGACGGCAGAGACGACGGCGTAGGTACGGCCGCCACTTTTAATTGTCCCTGGGGGATTACGGTGGACAGCAGCAACGGCACTTTATATGTGGCCGATGTTTATAATCGCCTGATCCGCAAGGTAACAAGGCCTGGTAATGTTGTTACTACGATCCCTATCAGTTATGAGGTTGATTTTTCTTCGCCTTATAACATTACGGTGGACCAGCATTCGCGTCAGCTGTACCTGACCGACTTTGGTAATCATGTCCTGCGGGTGGAACCGGATGGTACCAATGTACTGATCTACCAGGGACCTGTACATGCACTTGCAGGTATTGCCTTAGGTCCGGATCAACACCTGTATGTGGGTAATAATATTGACGGAACGATCACCCGCCTGGATACCTCCGGCAGTAACGCCACGGAGTTTGCCACCGGCCTTTGGACGCCCCGTAACCTTGTTTTTGACAAGGGAGGTAACTTGTGGGCAGGCGCCTATGATATTGCTAAGATCAGTCCTGCAGGTCAGGTGAGCTTCGTACCCCGCGATCATCAATTTGCCGGATGGGAGATAGCACTTGATCGCAGGGGAAATATCTATGAGGCGAATCATTTTGACAATAAGTTGCGGATGATTGAAAAATCTACCGGCAACCTGATCGAGATAGCAGGTAGCGGCAATGCGGAGGATGTGGATGGCGTAGGACTGAACGCGTCGTTCAATGGTCCGCAGGGACTGACGATAGATAAAGCGGGGAATTTGTATATGACGACGTATAATTATGAAACGTCAAGTGGAAATAAGATCAGGAAGATTACCGTGAGATAGTGAAAGCTAAAAAATATATGAACGGCCGGCTGCAATTGATAGCCGGCCTTTATTTTTGTATAAGGCATGCAACTTTTGCGTGCTCAGGCCATCTTTATATAATTGTCAGCTAATACCCAATCAACCACGTACCATGAGACTATTTTGTGCCTTTCTGCTGCTCATAGGCGGTTTGTCCTGTACAGCACAGCAACATCCCAGTTCATTACAGGTCACTTTAGATTCCCTGTTTAAAAAATATGCCCGGCCTGGTAGTCCCGGCGTAGCCGTCCTGGTGGTCAAGGATGGAAAGGTGCTGTTGAAAAAAGGCTATGGCATGGCGAACCTGGAATTTGATGTGCCTATTACGCCAGCAACGGTGTTTGATATAGCGTCTGTATCAAAGCAGTTTGCAGGTTTTGCTATTTCAACGTTGATACAGGAAGGGAAGATCTCCCTGGATGATGATATTCATCAATACCTGCCGGAGGTACCGCAGTTTGGAAAACCCATTACGATCCGTCATTTGGTGCATCATATCAGCGGATTGAGAGACTGGCCGGCTACTTTGCATGCGGCAGGCTGGCGTTGGGATGAAAGTTTCCGTTATGAGGATATTATGCGGATGGTGAAAAAGCAGCGGGAGCTGGATTTTGATCCGGGATCGCAGTACTCTTATTCTAATACAGGATATAATTTACTGGCGGCGATAGTAGCCAAAGTGAGCGGTCAGACATATGCGGCATGGTTGGATGTGCATGTTTTTAAGCCATTGGATATGCGGTCGTCCCGGTCGATAGAGGATTATTCAAAAGTGATTAAGCAGGCGGCCAGTTCCTATGATGGCGACGGGAACACCTGGTACCGGAGCAATGATGCGCTGACGGCTTATGGTTCCAGCTCTATATTTACCACGGCGGAAGACCTGGCTAAATGGGTGATCCATTTTCAGCAGGCGCTGGAGCGTAAAGATCCGGTGTATGTAAGGATGATCGAAACGGGAGAGCTGAATGATAAAAAGAGGATTGATTATGCGTATGGCCTGGAGGTGACCAATCGTAACGGGCTTGTAAATATCTCTCACGATGGTGGTTGGGCAGGTTTTCGTACTACCGTTACCAATTACCCGGATCAACATCTGGGTATCATCCTGCTGAGCAACTACGGTAATTTTGATGTGTATTCCAATGCGAACGCTATTGCAAAGGTATTTTTGAAAGATAAGATCAAAGGCGGGCCCTGGCACGAAGACCTGAGCAAAATGCCGACGCTTAAGGCGGATACGGTATTATTGAGAAAATATACCGGTAGCTATCAGCTGGGTACTAACTGGTATGTGACTTTTACGCTGGAGGATGGTCATATGATGGTGCAGGCGAATGGGGAGGACAAGTTTCCGACAGATGTAAAATCTGATACGGTGCTCTGGGTGCCGGCCTATGGTTCGTCGGTTACTTTCAGGGAGATTGGGGCGCAGGCAGGTTCGCTGAAATACAGGAATATTATCGCTCCAAGGGTGATCCCGGTTAGCGTGAGCCCATCTGCAATAGATAGTTGTGCGGGGATCTATTATAGTGAGGAGCTGGAAACGGCGTACAGGCTTTCGGTGGAGAAGGGGAAACTGACGGCCCATCATATGCGTTTGGGGGATTTTACTTTTGAGCCGGATTTTTCCAAAGCCGGAAAGTTTAGCAGTAATAATGGTACGATTGAGTTTTTTAAGGATGGGCAGGGGAAAATAGCGGGTTTTAGGTTGACGAATGGGAGGATTAAGAATATACTGTTTAAGAAGAAGGAGTAAGAGGGATTTTCCAGTCCGCGTTTGTTAATACGAGGTAGAAAATATAATTTACCAGCTAAAGTATAAAGTAAGCGGTCGCTACGGGGTGCCGTAATAAATCCCTGATCATTATCAACCATTAAGTATCAGATCCGGGATATCCGGTAAAATCATACACCAATAATGTTTAAGCAGCTGGTAGAAGTATTCAAGGCCTATGCTGAAAGTATTGGCTTGCCCGACTTTATCAAAAATGATATTATTCTCCTCTTACTATCAACAGCTTTGCTGTGTACGTTCATTTTCAAAATATATAAATCGATAGCCTGGTTGATCCTTTTCAGTAATCAAAAGAAGCTGAAAAGGGACCTGGCGCCTTACAATTATGCACTCAGTGACGTTCGCAGGGCAACGAAATATTATATATCGACCAGGTATCAGAATGTTTCACCTGCTGAAGATGAGGAGCCCGGACGAAATTATATTGCTTCCGCAAAAAATAAATTGATCCCGCTGTTCCTGGAAGAAGTGTTTCCCTTGAGCAAGGGAGACAACAAGTATTATCTCATCCTTGCGGATACCGGGATGGGCAAAACGACTTTCCTGATCAACCTTTACCTGGCGTATAAAGCGATCTTCAATTGGCCCTTTTCCATGCCTAAGTTCGATATCAAACTGTACCCTGTCTGGCATCCAAATACTTATGCGGATATTGCGGCTATTCCTGATAAAGCCAATACTATATTATTACTGGACGCCTTTGATGAGGATGTGCAGGCAGTGGAAGATTATAAGAAGCGCTTGTCGGAGCTGTTGTCTGTTGTTAGCAGGTTCCGGATAGTGGTACTTACCTGCAGAACGCAGTTCTTTCCTTCGCAGAAAGAGGAGCCGCATGAGACCGGTTATTTTACCGGGGGAGAAAAAGGTGAATACCTTTTCCAGAAATTATATCTCTCCACTTTCTCGATGAAGGATATTAACAATTACCTGAAAAAAAGATATTCCCGCATTTTTGAATTTGAGACCTTCCGGAAGGCCCAAAGGATCATCAGTGCCTGTCCGAACCTGATGGTGCGGCCAATGCTGCTTTACTATATTGATGACCTGGTGGAGATAGAAAAGGAGCTGCCATACGCTTATCAGATCTATGAAGAATTAATTAACCAATGGATCAGAAGAGAGTGTACGAAGTACAGTACCTGGAAAAAGTACAAAGAACAGATGCTCTTCGGTGAACAGCTCAAGCACTTTTCCCAGAAGCTGGCAATAAATTTTTACGAAAACCGCGCAGCTAGAAATGGCTATTTTTTGCCTGCCAATACAGATTTTGAGGCGGGCGTACTGAGAATGTCCGAACTGGAGCATGAAAAGCTGTTCGATGCGCGTGATGCAAAATCAAAGTCCCTGCTCAACAGGAATGCAGCAGGGGATTACAAATTCTCACATAAATCCATCCTCGAATACTTTTTGGCGCAGGAAATGTTTCAGAACCCACGCTTTTTTAAACATTTTGAATTTCATGGAATGGACGCTGCAAAAAGATTCCTGGCAGAAATGGTCATTCATAAAATGAAAGATCTGAGAGGGCATTACTTCATTGGCGATAAGAAAAGAGAATTCAGTAGTTTGAATATTGATGTCGTGGAACAGGTGGATGAGCTATCCTGCGAAGCGATCAGTTTTTCTCCCCTGTATTTTTTGGTTTTTAGCAAGTTGACCGGTCTGACGTATAAGAATTATCATGTCAACTTGTTTGTTGAATTACATCATACCGTTTTTTGGATGACTACGAAGGCTATGCTTGCTTTGGCAAATGTTGGAGATCTTAATATTTACAACAAGTCTGATTTTAATCCGATACTTTATACCGATGCCGAAAGAAATTATACGAATGATTTAATTTCAAAATTGAGTCGTATCAGGAAAGCGATGTTGCCTTTTGAGTACCTGTTGAAATTCCTGCGGGAAAAAGATGTTGAATCACTGCAGGACAGATTGGGATTTAGTAAATCCGTTAGCAGCTCCTTTGGGCCAATGATGTCATTAGTCACCGCGATTGATGAATGTGTGGAGCTGTTGCAAATAAACAACCATGAGCGGGTTAAAAAGTGTTTACCGGACATTTTGATCACCATAGGCGATTTAAATGATTGGTTGAAGGTGATTTTGGGAGGGGGAGATTGCACTACGCAGATCGTTAATCATAAATCTCCCTATCCAAGGGTAACCACAATAGCGGAAATGGAGAGAAGAATGCGCAATGGACTGGAGAAGGAGCCCGACTATCTTGCTATACTGGAAAGGCTGTTGCCGGAAATTGATAAACTGGAACCTTTCTTTTCACGACTGGAGCAGTTTGCGCTGAAGAGGCCACATTGTACGATCCGGTTTGACTGGTTCGTAACTCCCGCTGAGATAAAGCGCGCCACTAAAAGCATAGCGGTTTAGCCGGATGCCAGCTTTAATTTGAGGATACCGGCCGCTTTTGTGTAGCCGCCTTCCGCGCCGTCTACAAAATGAATGTGCTCGTCTTTCATATCCCGCACGTAACAGGACATAATCGATTCCCGGCTTACATAAAATCCAAAGCGGATGCGGCCTGCCTGCTCCAATGTGTTTAAGGCGGCTTCGAGCTGCAGGCGTTGTGCTTCAGTGCCGGAGATCACGGTGTTTATTTTCCCATCTATTACCAGGGTGTCTGACATTTCTACCAGGCGGCTAAGGTAGGTTTTACCGGGTTTTGTTTGAAAATAGAGATAGCCCAGGGAGGTGCTGAACCAGGTTTGGAAGAGGCTCAGCAACTTCATTTTGCCGAAACGGGCGCGTATTTCCAGTCCGAGCCGGGTGAAGCTGGCCTTGAGCCGGAGCCGGGCTACGGAGATGGGCTGTCTTTTTTCGGGGCTGCCGTAGATCTCATCGATATAAAGTATCACATCCCGGTAGGCGGCAGCCTGGTTGATGTTCCGGGCAGCCCTAACGATGAGGGTGACTACTTCCTGTTTGTTCTCCGGTGGCTTGATACGGTCCCAACGGCATTGCATACCAGTAAGGTCAAGGTCTTCGGTTTGTTGCGCCTGGTCTGTATGCAGGTAACCCGGACCTTTTATGAGGCCTTCGGCATAACTAAGGCCATCGCCTAATATGATGGGGATGGAGAAGTTGCCGGAGCTATTGAATTTTGTGACTTTTAGTTCGTGTCCCGCGGCGTAGATGTCTTTTACGGGGATGCAGCCAACGCGGAGCGCAAGATTAAAATTGTCAATGGTGTGCTGTTTATACAGCTGGAGGGCCCGCATGGCGCTTTCTCTGACGGCAGGGGGAACGATGAAGGTGGCGCCGTCGCCGCCGAAGAAGAAGGGAATGCTGGTATTGGCTTTGAAGCTGATGTTTAGTACGGCTACGATGCTGCCGGTGGCTACAAGGTTGACGGTTTGGTGCTGGCCGGATTGAACGGCGGAGGTGGAGCCTTTGATATCGGTGATGATCACGTGCCAGTCGGCAGGGATGGGGTAGAAGAGATGGTCCTCAGTGAGGAGATCGCTGAGGGGAATGCGATTGACGGGGAGGTGGGAGTAGAAGAGGTCAGTGTTGACAGACATAAATATATGGGGCTGAATTGCCGGGGAAATTTAAGGAATTCCGCTAAAAAACGGATACAATCGCTAAAGAAAGCTTGTGATAATTATCGCATCCGTCTATTTTTTGGAGACGCCGCCCGTCTCATTATCAGTCTTAAGCAGCTTCAGGATAATATAGTTGTACTTGTCTTTGCTTATAGTAGTATCTCCGGGAACAATCCGGTCGTAGTCTACACGGCAACACCATGAAAGATGGGAGGAAAAAGTAGAACGGATCATCTCCGCAGCTACCAGCCGGTGACGTGCCTTATCAATCGGCGAAATTGTATACTGTAGTTGGATATCCTCATTTTTAGCCAAGAAAACGCCCAGATTTTCGAGGAAGCCCCGGTAGTCCGGTTCGTCCTTATCATCTAAAAAGATCTTAAGTGGGTTGTACTTAACGGTAATGACATCGCCGGCTTTAAAATCGCGGGCTTTCGACACCGAGAAGAACATATGGGTTGACCCATAGAAGATGTTAGAATACCTGGAAAGTTCGCGGCTGCCGAATTCCAGTTTGGCGACAATCCTAAGCGCCTGCGGTAGTTTGTTCCTTACGATCAGGATGTCAGCCAGGCGGAAAAGAATGGTGCTGATATCCCAGCGGCGATCCCTGGACCAGACTTTCGGTTCTGTGTCCAGTGTTCTTAGCACCCCGTCATAGAGTTTTAATGCGTGAGCGGTATCCTTTAGGGTGATCAGATCTATGTTGGCTACCGTAATTACTGCCTGCAGGTATCTTTGTTGTATAATCGCATATTCATCACCGGCGATATAGCCGGTCTTTATTATATCAAGTGTAGAGTCATACAGGCGTTTAAGCGGCGTGCCGTTGTAACTGTAGGATTCCCGGGTGTATTCCCTGTTGTAGCTACTTTGTAAATTCTGTGCTTCTTCCCTGAATTTTTCGAAGTAGTAATCTGACTGGTCAACTTGTTTGGTGGCTGTATCAGTCTCTGTAAAACCAGTAAGCGGTTGATTATTTGGACGTGGGACAATTGCAGCTTGCTTTTTTTGCTCGGGCAGCTGTTGCGAAATTTCCGAGGTTTCCACGACCGTACCTTTTTTCTGGGTACGCCAGATATCCCCAATACTTTGTCGGCCTGTGACAAAGACGAAGATGCCAATTAACCCCGATATAAAACCAATCCACTTGACCGATTGCCAGTTAAAAAAATCTTTTTCCGGTGGTTGATCGTCATAGGTATTTCGCATAATACTAACGATTGTGTTTCTTTTTGTCTGCTAGAAAATTGTAGATAAAGATCTGGTTCTCATATCGAATGCTCGGTAGAAAACAGGTAATTTAAACTCCCCACGCAAATACCGGAGATACTTCTGTGTTTCAGCATTGGGGTAGCTATCACCAATTACAAATAATTTTTCAGCATGACGGTATTCCGGATAATATGCATACTCCAGAATCTGGCCAATTGCTTTTCTGATACAGGTTTTGGGGCCATCTGTCTTGATCTCAAAAAAGTGGTACTCACCATTGCTTGTTATGGCAGATATGTCAACCCAATTCCGTTCCATTTCAATGTTTTTATAGCCTTCGAAATTTTGGTTCAATAGTTCGAAAAGTTCGTTTTGCATCATGTCATGATAGGGATCGTATTCACACTCAACTTTATAGCTTTTTCTTCTTTTGTCAGTATTCTTTTGATTTCTGCTGCCGGTCCGGGAACTTCCTGATGCTGATTGAGCTGATATTGTATCGGCAAATAGTAACTTTCCCTTAAAAGGGAGCAGTTTAAAATGGTCAGTATTGATATTTACATCATCGGGTGAAATCAGCACCGGCTCTTCTTCAATGGTCGATGACTGGCTTGTATGTTGAAAGGAACTCTTGTAAGTGGGTCATGTATTGATTGTCGTTGTAGGGTTTCCACCACTTATTTTTGTTGCCTATTTGCACAAACCCAGGTATTTCTCTTATTAGAGTTCTTAGAATAGCTGCTTTTTCAATTGAGTCCTGTGCAGAAAGTTCGATCTTTGATGTAAGGTCACTATGTATAACAAAACCGATATTGTATACTTTTTCCCGCCAGTCTTGCCCCTCCCAAAAGGACAGATGAATGTAGTCGTCGTTTCCGAGGAACCAATAACCACTATCTTTTCTATTCTTGTTGTTTTTTATTCTTACGGCGAAGTAAAATTGGGGATCTCTTTTGCGGCGTTCGATAAAGTAGCTCAAAACCTTGTTGTGAATAGACAGGATGGAGTTCATGTATTGGGGTTTTAATGTTTAGGGACTTGGAATTTAGATCATAACTAAGGACATAAGTAGGGACATTAAGCGAAATTAAGGGAAATGTTCAATACAGAAAGCGGGGTTCTTGATATAAATGAAATATGTTATGTTGCATCCCGAAAGCTTGGCACAAGCATTGGTAGCTATATAAGTATGCCAGTTAAAAAGAAATTATCCAACCGCCAGCTATTGATAGCTGCCCGCGAGGCAGAACAGCAAGGTGAAACGGACCAGGCCCTTGCGCTGTATAGACAGGTAGTAACTAACGATCCCCTGGCTGAAACCGCCTGGCAACGGCTCATGATCCTCCATAGAAAATCAAAAGATTATGCCGGCGAGCTGAAGGTCATCAACCTGGCCTTAAAGACATTTGAAACGCATGCCCGGCAGGAACAGAAACAGTGGTTGCAACAGAACAGGAAAGCCGCCAGTGTGGCCAAATCCCTGGCAAAAAGCCTTGGCCTGATGGACAACAAAGGAGTGCTTAAAGACGACAACCCGGTGCTGGAAAAATGGCGGCGCCGGAAAGATTTGGTGGCGAAGCGCCTGAAGAAAAAATTATAAGTAGGGCACTTAGAGATTCAATTTTTTTGTTATCTTCGGTTGGATAATTACTACGAACCCTGATGTTAGCTCCAAATAACTTCATCTCGGTTATCTTTCTTTTAGCCATTTTTTATTGGGATGCCTTATCAGAGGCATAGATCTGTCAGGTTATTTATTGTCATTGCTTTTCTGAGAGTCACAAGTATTAATCCCTAATCCACGAATAAAAACTACTCGTATTATGCTAGCACCCGACAAAGCCCCTGTCTACCAGGACCATACTGGCAACGAAATTACGCCACGCGGTAAATTCTGGGCCGGTCTTGCCCTCATCGTTTTTACATTGGGTAGTGCCTTGTACATCGTTGGACATTGGCCCGACCAGATGCCTAAGCCAGGAGACGATGTGCATTCATTTTACACCTATAAATGGTTCCAGGTGACATTGGTTACTGGTACTGCTACAGGGCCCCTTATTCATATTAATACGCTCTTGCTGATCCTTGTGGCCTTTGGCGGATTCCTGGGCAATATGATCTACATCGCTGCCTCCTTTACCACCTACGTAGGATCGGGCAAGTTCCGGAAAAGCTGGACGCTGTGGTATTTTGTGAAGCCTTTTTCGGCTGCCGCACTGGCTATCACCCTCTACTTTGTTTTCAGGGGCGGCTTTTTGAACATGAGTGACGCCAGCTCCAATATTAACATCTACGGCCTGATGACACTCTCTTTGATGGCCGGGCTCTTTACAGACCGGACTACGCTAAAGCTGAAAGAGCTCTTTGATGTGCTGTTGAAACCCAAGGAAGAACGCCCTGATGCACTGGAGAATAATCTCCCCAAGGTCGCGGCCGTAAAGGCAGACCCGCTCGAGGCAGGAAAACCGGTATTGATCACACTTTCAGGAACACAGCTGGACAAAGAGAAAGCCACCATCACGATTGAAGGGCAAGCCCTGACAGCCACGCCGGAGATCAAACCGGATAGTATCAGCTTTACGTATACACTTCCCGACGATTTAAAAGATAAGACTTCCCTAACGCTCTCCATAAAATTTGAAAAGGCAAAAGAACCCCAGACATTTCCATTAACAGTGAAAACCGCGGGGACCAACGGAGCAGATAACGGGACCCAGGAGCCGGCAGCTGATACTTTGACGGAGGAGGATATTGTACCGGATGCTCCCGAGCATGTAAATGGAGAACAACCCCTGATAAAAGAATAGCTTATGAACAATTTTGTCACCACAGATTTCCTGAACCTGCGCAACCAGCCGGCGATAGCTAAGGGAAATGTGATAGCTGTTATGCCACCGGATACGGTGGTGGAAAGCCTGAATGGCGAAGAGGCGCCTGGCTGGCTGAAAGTAAAAGTAATGTTGGGCAAGACATTGGCGGAGGGCTTTGCTTCCCGGAAATTCCTGCAATCCACTGAGCTCGGCCTGCCGCAGGCGCAGCCTGCCACTGCTGCTATACCGCCAGTGCATTATCCGCCCGGCGAGCGGAAGATCAGCCGCAGCCAGGTCAACGGCAGGGCATACCCCCTGAATGAACCGGGCCTGTTAAAAGTGGCGCTTGACCAGATCCAGGGAGTGACGGAAAAGTGCGCTGCCATACATAACCTGGTGGAGTACCTGGACGTAGAACATAGCGCCCGCTATGCGCCGGGAGGGGGTAGTACCTTCTGCAATATATATGCGTATGACGTAGCTTATTGCCTGGGTGCCTATCTTCCCAGGGTTTGGTGGACGGCAGAAGCCATTGTTCAGCTGCAGCAGGGGCAAACCCTGACGCCTAAGTATGATCAGAATATAACGGAGTATACCGCCAACCGGATCTGTAACTGGTTTGATCAATATGGCGTATCCTTTGGATGGCAGCGTTTGTTTGATCTGACCGCCATGCAGAACGAAGTGAATAAAGGAAAACTGGGCATCATCGTTGGCCAGCGAATTAATATGAGCACCCCGGGGCATATTGTGGCTGTTGTACCGGAAAACGATCAGCACAGCGCTAAACGAAGTGCGACAACAGTTATTTCTCCTCTGCAATCACAAGCCGGTGCAAAAAATAAAAAGTATTTCACGGGCCTGAACTGGTGGGAAGATAGCAGCCGCTTTAAAAAGTTTAGCTGCTGGATATTTGGATGACAGACGAGTATTGATCAGAAAAAAGAACCTTCCGTCTTTTCACAATACGCTTCCAGCTTTTCTGCGAAAGCCTGCATATGGTTTAAGAGTACCTCATTCATTTCTTCCGGGAGCGGGGAAGGGCCATTGTTCAGAAAGCGGCAGGCAAACAGGCAGGACTTTTCATCCAGCTTATTAAATGCAAATTCGTAGACCAATGAAAGGTCCATCTCCGGGATGGCACAGCTTTCGGCATAGAAGATCACTTCGCCGGATATTGTCACCCGCAGCGGAGATATGACAGCCTGATAATCTTCAAATGTGCAGTAGTGAACGCTGCCGATAAATACTGCAGGTATGTCTTGCTCTACTTTAAGCAGTCCGGGCACCCATTCGGCACGGCCGGGAATATTCGTTACCGCCATATATACGTCCCGGAAATTGCCGGGTATTGATACCTCCAGGTAACCTGTGTTATCAGCTGCGTAGTCATTTTGTAGCGGAGGCGGTTCCGGCACTCTTTCCCGGGCTTTGTTGAGGAGGGTGAAGCGGTAGTCTACCTTGCCGATAGAGGCATATTCTTCGGAGGAAACGGCCCATTCCAGCTCGTCCTGTTCAGCAAGCGCGGCGGCCTGTTCGAAAAGCTTTTCAGAGATGAGCAGGTATTCGTTGTTGTCGATGTGGTTTTTCAGGAGGCGGTGTGCAATGATCATTTCCGGGCCGGATTGCTTTACAAAGCGTCCGACGGATATTTCTGCAACCGGGCCGTGGTGTGCCACGAACTTTAAGGTGAGATTGGCGATAGCCTGGCAGGCGCCGCAGGCACAGACCATGTGCTGCTGCATCCATTTCCGTTGGTAGTGGAAAGCGTTGAAGATGTTCAGGCAGGTGCCTAGGATTTCCTGCCGGGTGGGCGCAGGGCCTTTTTTGACCAGGAGAACAGCGTCGCCTTCAATCTCGGCTACTTCGTATTCGTCGCCGATGGCTTTGACCATAGCGTCGATGAGCATGTTGATGGCGGTAGTGCTGTGGGAGAGCTCTGTGCTCGTCATGAACTCGGTGAACCCGCTGATATCCGGGATCAGAATGGTGGCGTTGGTTGTTGGCATGGTTTGGGGTGGTTTGTGTAGTAAAGGTAGGGAATTTGGTAAAATACGGGAAAAATCCCGTGTTAGGGTAAATTGCAAAGTTGGAGCTTTGTTGAGGGATTTGCGGGAAAGTTTTTTTTTGACAGAATAATTAACGGGCGTAATTTCATAGACGATTTAATCCCAAATACCCCAGATAGAGATCCTGTTACCGAACGTGCACTGATTAACAATTTAAATTTACTAAGAGATCCCGAACCTTTTTGATGGATGAATAGCCATTAGATACCGGCTTGCATTTTGTATGCCGCCGAACGAACCAACAACATTAAAATCACCTTGTAATAATACCCCATGATGCAGCATTTCACTTTCCGTAGCTTACGGGGTTACTCCCTGGACCCTGGTTTTTCAACACGCCTTGATACTTTGGGCGTTAATGAGTATATCTACCGTATCAGATGGGAGAAAGTAAAAAAAGGTCCGGTAGGCGAATACTTTGAAGTGATCGACTATGATCCGGCCAGTAACTGTTACTACGATCCTGTAGATTTGAATAGCGTGGAGGTATTGGCTCAGAACGGGTTGCCGGTGAGTGAGGGCAATCCCAAATTTCACCAGCAATTTGTGTATACCATTGCTATGCAGACGCTGGAGCATTTTGAACAGTCGCTTGGCCGGAAGGTAATCTGGTCTCCGCGCCGGCATATGGAAGAAGGGCAGCTGAAAAAAGATTATGTTCCTAAGCTGCGGCTGTATCCACATGGCTTTCGTGGCGCAAATGCCTATTACTCGCCAGATGAAAAGGCGATCCTGTTTGGTTACTTTGAAGCTGCACATACTGCCGGCGGTTCCAATATACCAGGAGGAACCATATTTACCTGTCTTTCTCCCGATATTATCGCGCATGAGCTTACACATGCGCTTCTGGAGAGTATCCATCCCCGGTTTAGTGAGAATACTAATGTGGATGTACCTGCATTCCATGAGGCGTTTGCAGACATTGTGGCGCTGTTGCAACGGTTCACGATATCGCCGCTGGTGGAACACCAGATCGCCAGGACAAGAGGCAACCTGGGAGAATTCAGCTTCCTGGGAGAACTGGCTACCCAGTTTGGTGATGCACTTGGACAGGGACGTGGTGCATTAAGAAGCGCCATTGGCAAATTGGATAAAAAAGGAAGATGGATGAGAATGAAGCCAGATCCTACGGCATATAATTCAATTTTTGAACCGCATCACAGAGGGGGGATACTGGTGGCGGTTTTCTTTGACGCTCTTCTGCGGGTGTATGAACTAAAGACAGCAGACCTGATCAGGATCGCTACCAATGGCTCCGGTATCCTGCAGCCGGGTGCGATCCACCCCGATCTTGTCAAAAGGCTGGCCGCGGAAGCAGGGGAGATCGCCAGGCACATGTTGCATATTAGTATACGGGCGCTGGATTATTGTCCGCCGCTGGACATTAACTTCGGCGACTACCTGAGAGCGCTCATCACGGCTGACCTGGACACCGCGCCACTCGATGAAAACGGTTACAGGATCGCTTTGATAGAAGCGTTCAGAAGCTGGGGGATCTTCCCCGAAAGGGCCAGGACGCTATCTATCGAAAGCCTGGCATGGCGTGGTGCAGGTGATCTCAGTATGTATGAAAAAAGTGTGCTGAAAGAGATTGCCCGTATGATAAAAAAGCATGTACGTGTGATGGTGGACCTGAGCTCGCTGGATTTGGTAGACAGGAAAAAGATCTATGATGAATCGCAGAAGCTTCAGGAACGGGTGTATGGAATGCTGATGCGGGAAAAGACAAACGGGGAGGCAAAAGCATGGGCTGGCTTCCTGAGAAAGCTGGGCCTGACCAATGAGCCGGTAACGTTTACCTATGAAGGGGAGAAGATCAGTTCCGGCATTGTTCCGCCGATCGAAGTGCACAAGGTCCGCCCCGTGTACCGGGTAGGTCGTGAAGACCGTCTTGTAGAGCAGGTGATCATCACGCTTACGCAAACATTCAGGGTAAGCGATGGTTCGCTGGCGGGCGCTCAGTTTCGGGGTGGCTGCTCTATGATCCTGAATATGTCTAAGAACTACGATGTAGAGTATATCATATACCGCAACATAACGAGTGAGGAAAGGTTTCGGGCCCAGCTGGATTATCAGCTGCAAAAGACGTCTGCATCAGCGGCTCTGACGGAATCGTTATACCTCGACGGAGATGGATTTGACACTATCAATTTTGCCCACCTGCATTTTCATGACATGATCTAAAACCCCATACAATGAGTACTGCATTAACAGTGGATGTTCGTATGTACCACGTAGGAGAACTGGGAGACTGCTTCCTGCTCCGTTTTACCGAAGGCCGGAAACAAAGCAACGTGCTAATAGATTGTGGCTCTTTCAGGAACGGCGAAAAATCCCAAAAGCGCCTGAAAACAGTTGTTGCCGATATTAAGGAGACATTGGCCGGCAAAAAACTTGACCTGATTGTAGGTACGCATCAGCATAATGATCATTTATCCGGCTTTGTCCATTGTGAGGCACAGTTCGAAGGCCTGGTAGACCAGGTATGGCTTTCCTGGCTGGATAACCCCAAAGATAAGCTGGCCAGGCAGATAGCCAGTGGCCAGCAGCAACTTGTAGGACAGCTTACTACTATTCGTAATAAGCTAACTGCTCTTGATATCAAACTGGCAGACCCCGCACTTGAAGACATGTTGGGATTTTATGCCGCCGACGTTAATGGCGCGCCTGGACTCCCTGCCATGGGGATAGAAGTGCTTAAACGTATAGGCGATAAAGAGCCAGCTTATCTTTCTCCCGGCCAGGTGCTTGGCTTACCTGGGATGACAGAAGATCAGGTAAAGGTGTATGTACTCGGGCCACCCCGGAACCGTGAACAGCTTTTCGACAAGGATCCGGGAAAGGGTGAAAGCTATGATAAGCACCTGGCGCTCGCTAACATCAGTGCAGCGCAGATCTTGTCTGCATTAGATAATATGGGCCCAGATCCCCAAGAACGGAACAAACATGAAGAACAGTTCCCGTTCAACAAAATCTTCACCCGGAAACGGGAAGAGGCAAACAAGGATATACTGGCATTGTACAATAATACGGAGTCTAAATGGCGACAGATAGATACGCAATGGCTTAATCAGGCCGGCCGGCTGGCATTGTATCTTGACTCTTACACCAATAACAGCAGCCTGGTGCTGGCCTTTGAGCTGGTGAAATCCGGGAAAGTGTTATTGTTTGCGGCAGATGCGCAGACAGGGAATTGGTTGTCCTGGGAGCAAATCAAATGGAAAGGCGCACCGGAAGGATTCAATACGTACCGGCTGCTGGAGAATACAGTGCTTTACAAAGTTGGGCATCATGGCAGCCATAATGCTACACTGGTGAAGGCCCTGGAAGCCATGCAGCATGAGGAATTAGTGGCGATGATACCTGTGGATGAAAAAGACCCGAATATAACGAAGGTGAACGGATGGAAAATGCCAGCGCCAAAGTTGTTCAGGAGGTTAGTGGAGAAAACGCAGCATAGGGTGCTGAGGATGGATATGGGTTTTGCAGCGGGATGCAGACCGGGGAATGGAACGGGGGCTTGGGAGAAGCTGCCGTTTATGCCGGAAGTGAAGGAAGGAGTGTACGTAGAGTACAGGGTGAAGGGATAGGGCGAATCGTTAACAAAAAAAATGTAAATATGTCTTTGCAAAGAATCCACACGTTACTTGTTTTGCTAACAGTTACGTCTTGCCAGCCACAATCGCCAAACAACTTTGCAGATCAGGGCATTTATTTCAATTTGCGTGATTACTATTATCCTGCTTATAAGTTGCTGGAGCCAACTGTTTATTGTTATGCGGACAGCACGGGTGAAATTAAAATGTATATGCAGCACCATATTTCGATAAACGGCACCGATTCTACGTTAGTTACCTGGTCTTACGATAGCGCATTCATCTTAAAAGCTAAGTCTGCCGAGATATATGGGGATAGTGGCATTTATCTGGGAACGATGGAAGTGGGGCGACCCGGAAAGCTTTTAGTTAAAGGTAGCATTGATAGCGGGTTTACGGCGTGGCAGCAACCGCTTCAATCAGACAGTATCTCTTTCTTTTACAGCTTTACACTTACCAATGGAACTATTACCTTAAGATCAGATATGAGCGGGTACTTCACTGAGGTAAGCGACTCCATTCAGACAATGCCTTACAGACGTGAAGACTGTGTGCTGATGCACACATTTTATAAGGGTGAGGCCGGTGGCCCTTTCCTGGAAACGGAGACCATGGCGAATAATGCCAATATGGTATATGCCAAAGGCGTGGGAATGATATACAGCCAGGAGCCTAATGGGGGTAAGATGACTAAGTATTATCTGCAAAAAATTGCTCCGGCTTCAGAATTTCCAGCGCTCACTCAGAAATGACTATTCGCAACAATCCTCAAAAATCTTGTTATGAAAAAGACTTCTAAACAGTTATTCAACCTTGCTTTTGTCGTTTTCTGCTTTTTTCTTGGTGTTGCCGGTATAATTGCTGCGAAACAATTCTTTAATTCCTATAGCTTGATTGAAACCATTCTGACAATACTTCCGCTTGTTTATCTCACGTCCAAATATTACACAAATACAACCATCATACGGTATCAGGATAGTGGATATGTACCACAGAAGGAAAGAAAATTTTTTGATGATATTATCGTTAGCATGAACGTTTATATTATTCATCCGCTTTGCCTTGATTTCCTGTATGCCTCCTGCCTGCTCATCGTAGTAAAATGGATTAATCCGAACAGCCTGAAGGCTCTTGCTAATGGTGTATACTGGATTTGCCAATTCAACAAGCAGTACATTTCCCATCCGCTTTTGATCCTGTTTATCGTGTTAGGACTGCTGACTCTTCTCAACATACTTTCCCACACTGTCTTGAAAAAGGCAAGAACTATTAAGAAGACAGTCAGTTTTCCAATTAAGCTGGCAGCTGTTCTTATGCTTTTCATTAGTATAGATCACGGTATCAATAATAAATTTATATCATGGAAGGTCAATTATGACCCCCTGACTAAGAAAGCGGGGGAAGTGAGTTTTGACGCTACCGCACCGCAGCAGGAACAAATGAAAGAGGTTATCAGTGCATACGTTGATTATATGCTTGCTGTATTGGCTGCCGATCAGCAGGATAGTGAAGAACAATATAGTGCTTACGATGCTCATGCCTTTTTCAGTGCCTTAAACATGCTGGCAAAAGAGGTGGTAGAAATGCCGGGGATCCGGAAAGACCTGTACAGGGGGTACGCTGGTATGAAGGGGCCGCTGAGTCCTGATGAAGTGCAAATTGCCGAGTCTTTCATCAATCACTATCAATTTGAGGAGGCCAAAAGGAGCGTTTTCAGGGGGACTAAATTGTATGAGAAAGGCTTTGAACAAACAGAGCAAAAGGTGCCGGATCTGCTCACTATTCTGCTCGATGAACGGAAGAGCATTCGAAAGGCGCCGGAGAATCCTAACCGTAAGGTACTGGCTGACCTTTTAAGTGATTTTTTAGGACAAACTTTCTTTTTTAAGTCATTGCCGGACCAAATCGCAACATACAGCTTTGCTAAAGATAAAGCGTTTGATCTGTTAAAAACTAAGCTTGCCGATGGTTTGTCATTCATATTCGAGAGAATGGGAAGCAGGTTTTTCGGAAAGAAGGATGTAAGGATCGCAGCCGACTATGTAAAATTCCAGTGCAGAGATGAATATGGGATGGCCATTCTACACATTCGTAAATCAGTTCCCTTGTTTATTGATTTTTCAACAAGATATGGCGCTGCCATAAAACTGATGGAACAAGTAAAAGCTGAGCCCTTTTCTGCGGAGAAATTCCGTAAACTCGGTGAATTATTTCCCGGTGATATCAACGCGGAGTATAACACAAAAATGGCTGGTTTGCTGGCTGCAATGCCTACCAATGACCGGGCGGCATGGGAAAAGGTTGATATGGAATACTTCCGGAATACTTTTCCCACTTTTTTAAACATAGAGGAAAAAGAAATCTGGGAAAGGACGATGAAAATTGTCGAGCGCCTTCATGATTTTTCGATCGTGAGCGATTCGGATAATCCAGGAAGCTGGGAGGAACTACTTGTGAAATATCCCTATGATCCATTAAGGTCACAGATAGAGGGAAATATCGCATTTCTGAAGGAAAAAAAGGCGCTGGAGGCGGCGATCGAAGCCAGAAAGAAAGAGCCGTTGGAAGATTTTCTTGTGCGCTATCCCGATAGCCGTTGGCGTGCAGACGTGCAGGAATATTTGTACAAAACTGACTTTGAGAGACTACGGTTTAATCCCGGAGCTGTCGTTGAAACGCCGATAATAAGGCCGGGCATAAGAACAGTTATAAGGCCACCGGAACCGGAACCGGGACTAATGAAACGGCTGTTGAGGATTTTGAGCAAAGTAAGGTAGCGAATAAGAAGGCACTAAAAGATGGTGCAGCCAACCTAAATGCTCTTACCGCCAGTACAACGATCAGTGGTGGCATGGCGGTTTACAAACATTAAAAAGCTGAGCTGACGCCAACATACGGTAAAATTTCCTGGCTCCCTTATCTTTGCGGCAGGAACCGCCTTTTAATGTCAAACGAAACACCCATCCGCAAGATCATCCACATTGACATGGACGCCTTTTACGCTTCCATTGAGCAGCGTGACCATCCCGACCTGCGTGGCAAGCCCATCGTGGTAGGCGGTTCTCCCGAAGGCAGGGGCGGGGTGGTAGCCACGGCCAGTTATGAAGCCCGGAAATTTGGTGTTCGCTCTGCTATGCCTTCTAAAAGAGCGCAGCAGTTGTGCCCGCAGGCTATTTTCGTGCGTCCGCGCTTCGAGGTATACAAAGAGGTATCCAGGCATATCCGCGAGATATTTCACCGTCATACGGACCTTATAGAGCCCTTATCACTGGATGAGGCTTATCTTGACGTTACTACGGACAAGCAAAATATCGGCTCCGCCATCGAGATCGCCAAACTGATCAAGCAGGCGATTAAGGAGGAACTGAATCTTACCGCCTCAGCTGGTGTTTCCATCAATAAGTTTGTAGCCAAGATCGCTTCTGATATGCAGAAGCCGGATGGTCTTACCTTCATCGGCCCTTCTGCCATCGAAGCATTTATGGAGCAGCTGGCAGTGGAGAAATTCCACGGTGTTGGGAAGGTAACCGCCGATAAAATGAAACGAATGGGGCTGTTCACCGGCGCTGACCTGAAAAAGCTCTCTGAATCAGACCTGGTACAGCATTTTGGTAAAACAGGCCGTTTCTATTACAGAATCGTGCGGGGGATAGACGAGCGGGAAGTAGAGCCGCACCGGGAGACAAAATCACTCAGCGCGGAGGATACTTTTCCCTATGATCTCACCAGCCTGGAGGAGATGAATGTGGAGATAGACAAGATCTCCCTGGTAGTACATGAGCGTTTGAAAAAATACGGACTGAAAGGCCGTACCATTACCATAAAAATAAAATACAGCGATTTCAGGCAGATCACCCGGAACCATTCATTGCCACATCCGGTGAATGACCTGGAAACCATCAGCAGCATTGCCAAACAACTGCTGGCCGCCACGGAGCCGGAAGATAAGAAGATCCGCCTGCTGGGTGTGGGGCTTTCCAATTTCGGGGAGATACAGCCTGATAGCGGAAAGGATCGGGGCGCCTGGCAGCTGGAGCTGTTTTAAACAAAGGACCATATCTTATGACTGTCAGAGAAGCGAAAACCATCATACAACAATGGGCATATCAGGAAGCGGTTCATCTACCTGGTTTCTGTGGCGCTTTCTACCACGGTTCGGTTAATTGGCTCAATGATAGCGATCTATTGCCAGCAGCTTCTGATGTAGATGTCATCGTTGTTTTAACTGATCCTGAGGGATATTCATCCGGAAAGTTTATTTATAAAGAGCTGCTCCTGGAAGTGTCTTATCTAACCGCAAATGAATTCCGCACGGCAGAACAGGTACTGGGAAAATTCTACCTGGCAGGCAGCTTCAGGAAGCATAGCATCATTGCAGAAAAGGGTACGCATCTGTCAACGCTGCAGCAGCAGGTAGCCGCACAGTATGCAAATATTGAGTGGGTACGTAAACGTTGTGAGCATGCGAGAGGTCTGGCCCTGAATTACCTGGAGCCGCCGACAGCAGGTACCCCCTTGCATGACCAAATAACCAGCTGGTTATTTGCGAGAGGATTAATGGTACATATGCTGTTGGTAGCCGGTCTGAAAAATCCTACCGTTCGTAAAAGATACCTGGAGGTAAAATTGCTGCTGGAGGAATATCATCTGCCGGAGTTTTATGAGCGCCTGCTGGAATCAACCCGGTTTGCAGCACTGAGCCGGAGAGACGTGGAAGGGCATCTTGATGCATTATCGGCAGCCTTTGATGATGCTGCAAAGGTGATCAGCACGCCTTACCGCTTTGCCGCAGATATCAGCAGTACCGGCAAACCGGTAGCCATCGGAGGAAGTTATGAACTGATCAAAGCCGGTTATCACCGGGAAGCGATGTTCTGGATCGTGGCCACTTATTGCCGCTGTCAGCATGTGCTGTCAAAGGATGCGCCGGCGGAAGTACGGAAACAGCATGATGTGGGATTTATGGAATTACTGGAAGCGTTACAGATCACTTCTCTCAATGAAAGGAATCAAAGTAATGAGGGGGCGCGTGGATTTATTGAGGAAGTGGAACAAATAGCAGCGATCATCATGGCACAGCACCCGGAAATTCAATCGTAAATGTCGTTGATCGTTTTCGCATATTTCTCCATAATAGCCGCCCTGCGCAGGCTTAATTTAGGTGTTAGTTCACCGCCTTCAATACTCCAGCTGTGCGACAGCAATTCAAATTTCTTGATCTGCTCTACCTGGTTAAATTCACGATTATACTCATCTACGATCGTTTTGTAGAAGTGATGCACTTCCGGGTCCTGTACCAGGGCTTCCTGTGAGGAGACGTTGATACCCTGTTTCTTAGCCCATTCTCTTAATACGGGAAATACCGGAACAATGAGGGCGCCGGTAAATTTGCGGTTGGCGCCTACTACCATCACCTGTTCTATGAAGGGACTTTCTTTTAGCCGGTGCTCTATCGGGAGCGGAGCCACATACTTGCCGCCGCTGGTTTTGAACATCTCTTTTTTACGGTCCGTGATCTTGAGGAAACGGCCTTCCAGGAAGGCGCCGATATCCCCGGTATGGTACCATCCATCGGTGATAACATCCGCGCTGAGGTCAGGACGGCGGTAGTATCCCATCATCACATTGTCACCTTTGCAAAGGATCTCTCCATCATCTGCGATCTTTACTTCAACATGGGGTATCAGCGGACCAACGGTACCGAACAAACGATCTTTTTCTTCAAAACGGTTTACGCTGATCACAGGTGATGTTTCTGTGAGTCCGTAGCCTTCCATGATCACGATGCGGGCGGCGGTAAAGATCCGGATCAGGCGTACCTGGCAGGCCGCTCCTCCGGTAACAATACATTTGACATTGCCGCCCAGGGCTGCCCGCCATTTACTGAACACCAGGGCATTGGCCAGGGACAGCTGCAGGCGGTAAATGAAGGGAAGCTTTTGGTTGATCTCAAAACGGGCGGCGAGCTTGTGAGCCCAATAGAACAAAGCCTTTTTGATGCCGCGCAGCTCAGCGCCTTTATCCATGATCCGGTCGTATACTTTCTCCAGCAGTCGTGGAACGGTGGTGAACAGGTGCGGGCGTACTTCTTTCAGGTTGTCGCCAATGCTTTCCAGGCTTTCGGTATAATAGATGGGAATACCTTTGAACAAATAGAGATAGGTGACCATCCGTTCAAAAATATGATTAAGCGGCAGGAAGCTGAGGGCCCTTAAAGGATTGCCCGGAGGGAAGCAGGGCAGGCAGTTCTGGACATTGCTGAAGATGTTGCGGTGTGAGAGCATTACGCCTTTGGGCGTACCGGTAGTGCCGGAAGTGTAAATAATAGTAGCCAGTTGATCTGCCTGTATAGTATCAGCAATAGCGGCGGCGCGGGCGATACCATCTTCATCTGCCAGGGCTAAGATGCTGCTCCAGTGCGGGGCGCCGGCTACCATTTCAAAAGTATAGATCTCCTGCAAGTAAAACAGCTGATCGCGGATACCGGATACTTTTTCAAACAGGATATCGTCTTGCGTGAATACCAGTTTCACTTTGGCATCCTGCAGGATGAAACTGAGCTCGTGCACATGGATGGTGGGATAGATAGGCACCAGTACAGCGCCTATACGTTGTACGGCGAGGTCGAGCATGATCCACTCCGGCTGGTTCTTGCAGAGGATGGCGATTTTGTCACGGCCTTCGGGTGTCATATCATTACCGCTGATACCGGTTTTGAGGAGCCCGGCGCTTAGTTTGTCTACAATATCTTTTACTTCCTGCGTGGTGTAGGTTCTCCACACGCCTTGTTCTTTGGCGGCCAGTATATCCGGTAGCGGGTTGTTTTCGAGCTGATAGGGTATACAGTCGAATAGTCTTTTGGGATCAAGCATAACCACGGAATATGGGTTAACAGCAAGTTATTCAATTTTTCTGATAGTTGGCCGGACTGCTGCCGGTCCAGCGTTTGAAGGCCCTGGTGAAAGCGCTCAGCTCATTGTAGCCCAGGATATAGGAGATCTCTTTTACAGGGTACTTGCCTGATGCGAGATAATGCAGGGCGAGTGATTTGCGTACCGACTCTGCCAGTTGCTGGTAGTTAAGGCCTTCATCCTGGAGCCGCCGTTGCAGGGTACGCGGACTGACATTGAAATTGGCGGCCAGTTTTTCCAGTGAAGGAATGCCCAGGTAAGCATTGGCTAGCAGGTAGCTGCTGAGCCTTGTGCGCAGGTTAGGAATGGCGTTCAGGTTTTGGTCCATCGCACCTGTTTTTTGTAAGAGAAGGCTTTGCAGTTCATAATTAGCAGTGAGAATGGGCGTATCCCGGTAAGCTTTGTCAAATTCGATCAGATATTCTGCAGATGGATGGATCGTATCGCAACGCAGCACCCGTTGATACTCCGCCGCCTGCGAAGGATCAAAAGGCATTTTGATACGCAGCGGCCGGATCTTTTGCAGTACCAGTCCGTCGAGCTCATGCAAGGTATAAGCCATGAAGAGGTCCATCATCTGCCGGAAAGCGAAAGTGTGCTCCTGGCGATCGTCTTTATAGGGAATGAATTGTATGCTGAAATGATGTTTGTCTGTACTCACCTGCATGCCGAACAGGTCGGTGATGAGGTGGGTCATGGAAGCGGCGTAGTTCAGCGCTTCGCCTACTGTGCTGCTATGCTGGATGATCAGTCCAACGGCGCCAAGGGCGGAAGCCTGCATAGATTCGCCCAGGTGCAGACCGAAGAAAGGGTCCTGGCTCAGGTGACAGGCATTGCCCCAGAGATCGTTCAACTGTTTAGGCGTTGGGCTGAAAGGGGCATTGCTTTGCAGGCTTGTCAGCGACAGCCCCGCCAGTGAGCATAAATGAGCAGGCGATACTTCCCGTTGCGCTGCATATGCGAGTAATTGCAATACCAATCCTTTCTGCAGGTCCATATGGTGATAATTTTCCGCCAAGATAAGGGGAATTCCCAAGTGCTGCGGAGGCCTGGCGGGAAATGATCAATGATTGGCGCGGAAGGATAAAATGTGCGGATGCTGTATTATATTGTAGACGTAAATAATAATAAAAGTGAGTGACCCAATAGTTTACGTCAACGGCTCCTTTCTGCCCGCTTCTCAAGCCGCTCTGCAGGTAAGCGACCTGGCTATCCAGCGCGGATATGGCATTTTCGATTTCTTTAAGACCCTTGATCATCTGCCGGTATTCCTGGATGAACACCTGGACCGTTTCTATCACTCTGCGGAACAGATGCGCCTGGACCCGGGCAAAGACCGGGAGCAGCTGATAGCAGTGATCAGGGAGCTGGCGGAGCAGAACAATATAGCGAATGCAGGTATCAAGATCACCCTGACGGGAGGGTATTCGCCTGATGGCTATAGTATAACGCGCCCAAACCTCATCATTACACAACAGCCCTTGAAAATGCCGGACAAGGCCATGTTTCAGCAAGGCTTGCGTTTGATGAGCTATCCGCATCAGCGGCAGATGCCACAGGTAAAATCGCTGGATTACCTGATGGCTATCTGGCTGCAGCCATTGATCAAAGAAAAAGGGGCGGATGATGTGCTGTACCAGTTGAATGGGCTGGTGTCTGAATGTCCGCGGTCTAATTTCTTTATTGTAACGGCAGATGATACGGTGGTGACATCCACGCAACCGCTGAAAGGCATTATACGGATGAAGACCCTGGAAATAGCAGGCAAACAATTTAAGGTGGAAGAGCGGGAGCTGACGCTGGAAGAAGCTTACCAGGCAAAAGAAGCATTTATTACCAGCACCACGAAACATATATTGCCTGTTGTGCAGCTGGATGGAAGGGTGATCGGTGATGGACAGCCAGGAGACGTTACCGTGATGTTAAAGATGGAATTAGACGATCACATCTATAATGATGAGGAATAAAATCTATTTGGAACAATCGTTCTGAAATAGTAACTTTGTACTATCATGGCACGAAACAAAGCGTTTGATCCGGAGGAAAGATTGGAAAAAGCCCGTGACCTGTTTTGGGAGAAGGGCTACCATGCTACATCTATGCAGGACCTGGTAGAAGCCATGCAGCTGAACAGGGCCAGCATTTATGATACTTACGGCGACAAGCATGCGCTGTATTTGCAATGCCTGGCCAATTATGCCACGGATAAGCAGGAGGATTATAAACGATCGGCAGCAGGAGCGGCCTCGCCTGTACAGGCAGTAGAATGTATCATTCGCAGGGCATTGGAGAGAACGATAGAAGATGGTAAGGCCTGTATGGTGGTGAAGTCTTCTTTTGAGCTGGCAGAGGGTGATAAAGAGGTGCGGGAATTGCTGAAGAGGGATGGGGTGAAACTGACGAAAGTAATGGAAGAGCTGCTCAGAAAAGCACAGGCTGCAGGGGAGATCACGAAGGAGAGGGACCCGGTGATGTTGGCGAATTATATTGTGGCAACCTTCAGCGGGCTATGGCAGACAAATATCATTTCCGGGAACAGGAAAATGGTACAGCAAATGACGGATTTTTTAATTGAGGTGGTAAAACAGTGATCACCTTTTTTTAGGAGTAATATTGGAATGAACGTTCTGTAATGTAGGTAGTGTGAGTGAATGGCTTCTCCTCCCCGTCATTGCGAGGCCCGGAGGGGCGCCGTGGGAGCCGGGCCGAAGCAATCTCCTAACGCAATCTTCGCGGAGATTATGTTGGAGATTGTGTGAAGAGATTGCTTCGTCGCGCCCCGCCACAAAGGCTTTGCCGCTTCTCGCAATGACGGGGATGAAGACCCTTGCTTCGTCCAGCGCAATGACGGGGATGAAGACGCGGGTGTTTCTCTGCTTCTTGTAATAATGCGAAGGAAGTGTTCTGCACTTTCTATGGTAAAACTATTCTCTAATATATACAAACATTCAAATTCATCTATGAAACGTCTGACAAACAAAGTAGCCCTGGTAACGGGCGGCAGCCGCGGAATTGGCGCTGCCATTGTAAAACGTCTTGCCGCAGAAGGCGCTAATGTAGCCTTCACTTATGTAAGCTCCGCTGAAAAAGCGCAGGCAGTATTAAAAGAAGTAGAAGCCATCGGTGTAAAAGGCCTGGCTATTGCTGCAGATAATGAAAGCGCAGATGCGGTGATTGCTGCGGTAGATAAAACTGCCGCCACCTTTGGCCGTATAGACATACTCGTTAACAGCGCCGGTATCTGGGATGCCAAGCCGATTGAGCAGCATGTACTGGCGGATTTTGACCGCCTGGTGGCTGTGAACGTAAGAGCGGTATATGTAGCCAGTCAGGCTGTGCTGCGCTATATGCCGGAAGGCGGCAGGATCGTGACCATCGGCAGTAATCTCGGCGAAAGAGTATTTGCAGCTGGTATGACACTGTATTCCATGACTAAATCTGCCCTGATCGGCTTTACTAAAGGTCTGGCGCGTGACCTCGGTCCGAAAAAGATCACCGTTAACCTGGTACAGCCCGGTGCTACTGATACAGATATGAACCCGGCCAATGGCGCACATGCCGACTTCCAGCGCAACTTCATGGCCATCCCGGAATACGGCGACCCTGCAGGTATTGCAGCCATGGTAGCCCTGCTGGCAAGTGAAGAAGGCCGTTCTGTTAACGGTACGGAAATAACTATTGATGGAGGCTCAAACGCTTAAGTAATCATGATCAAGTATATCGCGGCTTTTGGCATTTTCGGCATTATCACCACGGAATTTGGTGTGATCGGCATCCTTCCGGAACTGGCCCGCTACTATCATATCAGTATCGACAAAGCAGGGATCCTGCTGAGCGCTTTTGCATTGGTCATCGCTTTATGCGGGCCATGGATCACCCTGCTCTCGGCCGGCTTTGACCGTAAGAAGGTGATGCTGCTGACGATGGCTGTTTTCGTAGTATCGAATACGTTATCTGCCCTGGCCACCGTGTTCGAAGTGCAGCTGCTGGCGCGGATACTGCCGGCCTTTCTGCACCCGGTATACTTTGCCACCTCCATCGGAGTGGCCATGAGCACTGCCAAAAAAGGAGGCGAGCATAAAGCGGCAGCGGTGATCTTTGGCGGGGTTAGCCTGGCCACCGTAGTAGGTGTGCCTTTTGCTACCTATATGGCCAGTGTGTTCAACTGGCAGGCATCGTTTATTGTAGCCGGTATTGTGAACGTATTGGCCCTGCTGAGCATCTGGTTTTTTGTACCGGCTATGCCGGTGACAGAAAAAACAGGCTACGGGCAGCAGCTGCGTATATTGGGTCGCCCTTCTTTTCTGATCACAGCGGTCTCTGTGACCATGCTGCTGGCGGCCATGTTTGCCATGTACGGCTACTTTGCCGGCTATATGGAAAAAGTATATGGCCTTAACGGCGCCCAGGTAAGCACCATGCTGATGCTGTTCGGCTTTGCCGGTGTGGCGGGCAACTGGGTGGCAGGCCGCCTGCTGAGCAAAAGTGTGGTCATGACCCTGCAGGGATGCCTGCTGGCCCTGGCCGTTATTTATGCATTGCTGCATATAGTAACCGGCTTTTCTTCACTGGCAGTGCTGCTGATCGCCGTATGGGGTTTTGTGCATACTGCCTGCTTTGTGGTAGGACAGAGCTGGATCATGTCGGCCGCTCATGGGGCGGAGGATTTTGCCAACAGCCTGGGTGTTTCATTTGGTAACCTGGGCTTAACCCTGGGCGCTGTGATCAGCGGATGGGTGATCGCTCACCTGGGCATTCAGCATACGCCCTGGGCAAGTGTAGGACTAGTCATCATTTCCTTCCTGTTAGTTTGCAGTCGGCAGTGGGCAATGCGCAGTCAAGAGGCAGTTATCTGACTATCCAACTGAAGACTGACTGCCCACTGCAAACTGCCAACTGCCAACTTTTTCAACCGGCCGTTCATCAAATAAAAGACAGCCATCGCGGGATATTGTGTTATATTTCTAATGTTTGATCACGTTATAAACAGGAAATTATCTAACCACAATTAGCAACCCGCTTATGGCTGTCTTTAATTTAACCATTAACAATGAGGACCTCAAAGTAGATGTGGATCCTCAGATGCCGCTGTTATGGGTGATCCGTGACTTTGCCGGACTAACCGGCACCAAATACGGATGCGGTATTGCGCAATGCGGCGCCTGTACCGTACACCTGGATGGTAACCCTGTTCGTTCCTGCTCCATACCGGTATCAGCGGTGAACGGACAAAAGGTAGTGACTATCGAAGGGCTCTCCGAAAAGGGAGATCATCCCCTGCAGCTTGCCTGGGAAGAAATGGATGTACCGCAATGCGGTTACTGCCAGGCCGGCCAGATCATGACGGCTGCCGCTTTATTGAAAGACAAACCGCATCCCAGTGACCAGGACATTGACAACCTGATGTCTGGCAACATCTGCCGTTGCGGCACTTATAACCGTATCAAAAAGGCCATTCACCTGGCTGCGAAAGGAGGTCAATCATGAGCACATCCACTATGAACAGACGGAACTTTCTCAAGATCGGTATCACCGCAGGCGGCGGCCTTGTATTGGGCCTGGAATGGTTAAGTTCGTGTAACCCTGCAGGTAGTGGCGGAGCAGAAGCGGCCATGCAAACCCTGAATGCATTTATCAAAATAGGTACCGACGGTTTGGTGACCATCATGGCGCCCAACCCCGAAATAGGACAGGGCGTGAAAACCTCCCTGCCCATGATCGTAGCAGAAGAGCTGGATGTAGACTGGAAAAATGTGATCGTTGAACAGGCTCCCCTGGATACCGACAAATTCAAACGCCAGGTGGCAGGAGGCAGCGGCTCTGTACGCGAAAGCTGGGAACCCTTCCGTACCGCCGGCGCTACCGGCCGCCAGATGCTGGTGAATGCCGCCGCCGCTGAATGGAAAGTGGATCCCGCTACCTGTACCACCGAAGGCGGTATGGTATTGCATAAAGCAAGCGGTAAGAAGATCGCCTACGGCGAGCTGGTAGAAAAAGCAGCTACCATGCCGGTGCCCACCAACGTTAAGTTCAAGGAGCCGAATGCCTACAAGATCATCGGCACCCGTACTACGAATGTTGACCTGAAGACCATCGTTACCGGCAAACAGAAATTCGGTATTGATACCAAAAGAGAAGGCATGTTGTATGCCACTGTCGTACGTCCGCCGGCGTTTGGCCAAACACTGAAAAGCTTTGATGATAGCGAAGCCCGCAAAATGCCGGGCGTTAGCAATGTGCTGTCTTTCGATAATAAGATCGCTGTACTGGGCAGGAGTACCTGGGAAGTAATGCATGCGGCCAGGGCCATCAAAGCTGAATGGCAGGATGATGGTACACTTGAAAGCACCGCGGATTACAAAGCCAATTTCAATAAAGCGCTGGAGAAGCTTCCCGAGGAATCCAAGCGGAAAGACGGCAATATCAAAAAGGCCTTTGCATCAGCGGCCAAAACATTTGAAGCTACTTTTGAATGTCCTTTCATTCCGCATAACACCATGGAGCCCATGAATTTCTTTGCGGATGTGAAAGCAGACGGCGTGGAACTGCATGGCCCCATCCAATTGCCGGATAAAGCCCGTAACACCATCGCTGAAAAATTCAAAATACCCAAAGAGCAGATCAAAGTTAGTATGACCCGCATGGGCGGCGGTTTTGGCAGAAGGCTGATGACGGACTATGTAGAAGAAGCCGTAGCCATTTCCCAGCTGGCCAAAGCACCGGTGAACGTGATCTGGAGAAGGGAAGATGATATGAGCGGCGGTTACTATCGGCCCATGGCTTTGTATAAATACAAGGCAGCGGTAGATGCCAATAATAAGCTGATCGCCTGGCATCACCATTCCGTAGGTATTTCCGGTAGCACCGCCAGGGAGAATAATTTCCCGGCCGGCGCTGTAGAAAACCTGCAGGTGGATGTACATGATTATAAATCTCCGGTTACTACTGGTCCGTGGAGAGCGCCCATCCACAATTACATCGCTTTTGCCGAAGAATCTTTCATAGATGATATCGCGCATAACCTGGGCAAAGACCCTGTAGCTTTCCGCCTGGAACTGCTGGAACAGGCCAAGGCCAAGCCGGTGGGTAAATGTGATTATGATCCTGACCGTTATGCCGCTGTGATCAAAAAAGCAGCGGAAATGGCAGGGTGGGGAAAACCTAAGCCGGAAGGCGTTTACCAGGGCATTGGCGCGCATTTCTCTTTCAAGACTTATGTGGCGCAGGTGGCAGAGATCACTAACGTGAACGGGCAATTGAAAATAAGCAAGATCTACTGCGCAGTGGATTGCGGTACCGTGATCAATATGAGCGGCGCAGAGAACCAGATAGAAGGGGCCATGATAGATGGCCTGGGACATGCGATGTATGGAGAGCTTACGCTTACTAAAGGAAAACCTGATCAATCTAATTACGATCGCTACCGCCTGATCCGTATGCAGGAAGCGCCGCCGATAGAGATACAGTTCATCCGGAATAACGAAGCGCCAACAGGTTTGGGAGAACCTGGATTGCCGCCGGTGGCTGCAGCAGTGGCAAATGCCATTTTTGCGGCAACGGGAAGGAGATTGAGGTCGCAGCCGTTTATGAATACGGGGAATGTGTTTACGGTGGAGAAGAAGGCGGAAGTGTAAGGTCCCCATCCCCGTCATTGCGAGGCCCAGAGGGCCCTGGCGGGGAGGAGGGCCGAAGCAATCTCCTGACGCAATCTTCTAAAAGATCTTCGCGGAGATTGTGCTAAGAGATTGCTTCGTCGCCCCGCCCTCATTTTCCTCACTGCTCCTCGCAATGACGGGGATGAAGACCCTGGTCCTGCTTTACGGCGAGGGGGGATAATCCGCAACAACATGAAATTCCTTACATTTGTCGTTGTATAGGCTAATAGATAACGATAGCAATCATGAAAGAAATCAGAGACATTGTAGCCGCATTTGACAAGGCCCAACAGCAAGGACAACAAACCGCTTTAGCTACCGTAGTGCTGGTAGAAGGATCATCCTATCGCCGCCCCGGTGCACGCATGCTTATCACGGAAGATGGCACCCTCACCGGCGCTATCAGCGGCGGCTGCCTGGAAGGTGATGCTTTGCGGAAAGCCCAGCAGGTGATGTTCCGCAGGCAATCCATGCTGGTGACCTACGATACCACCGACGATGATGACGCCAAGCTGGGCGTAGGCCTGGGCTGCAACGGCATCATCCATATACTGATAGAGCCGATCATTACAGACAACCCGAACCACCCGGTGCAGCTGCTGAAAGACTGGCTGATACAAAGGCAAAATGCCGTGCTGGTGACCCTGTTCTCCCTGAGCGACCGGAAAGGAGTACAACCCGGTACCTCGCTTTTGCTGACGGAAAGCGGCGCCCGCAAACATGATGGTTTTGAGGGATCGTCCTGGTATGAAGCCATGCTGGCAGACGCGGAAGATGCGCTGCAGACCACTGCGCCCTCCACCCGTCAGTATGAACAGTATACCGCCTTTGTAGAAGTACTGAAACCTCCGCCCTCCCTGCTCATCTTCGGGGCCGGCAATGACGCCATCCCCCTTACCGCCATGGCGGCCGTGCTGGGATGGGATACTACCGTGGTAGACGGCCGTAGCAACTATGCCAGCTTACAGCGTTTCCCGCTGGCTACCCGGATCATTGTTTCCAAACCAGACCAGGCGCTGAAAAATGTGACGATAGACGCCCGTACCGCCGCCATCCTCATGACGCATAACTATGTTTATGACCTGGCCATGCTGCAGCAATTGCTGCCTTTGCAGCTGCCTTATATCGGCTCACTGGGCCCTAAGAAGAAGCTGGACCGGATGCTGGAAGAGCTGCGCAGCAACGGCGTGGAAGTACCGCCGGAGCAGCTGGAAAAGGTATACGGCCCCACCGGCCTTGATATAGGCGCTGAAGGGGCAGAAGAGATCGCATTGTCTATTTTTTCAGAGATACAGGCCGTGTTTGCCGGTGCAGCCGGTACGCCTTTACGGGATAAACAGGCGCCTATTCATTCCAAGCCTGACGGCAAAAAATTTGTTTCGCTATTATGACAGGCTTGATCATTCTCGCTGCCGGCGCTTCTACCAGGATGGGTTGTCCCAAGCAGCAACTGGACTATAAAGGCAAAACGTTATTACAGCATGCGATCGATATGGCGCTGGCCTCCAATTGCTCGCCCGTCATCGTGGTACTCGGGGCGCACTCCATGGTGATCTCCCCTGAGATCCCCAGCGACCGGGTATCCATCGTGCAGAATCCCAAGTGGGAGGAAGGTATGGCCTCTTCCATCCGTGCCGGGATCAGCGCCCTGCAGCAAAAAGCGCCCCAGGCAACGGAGGTCATCTTTATGGTCTGTGATCAGCCTTATGTAAATACCGAACACCTGAATAACCTGGTACGCCAGAAGCTTGATACCGGCAAGGGTATCATCGCCAGCTATTATGATAATACGATGGGCGTACCGGTCCTTTTTGATCAGTCTTTCTTCCCCGCATTGTTATCCCTGCAGGGAGAGGAGGGCGCTAAAAAAGTGGTGTACCGTTACGAGCAGGAAGTAGCGGCAGTGCCTTTCCCGCTGGGAAAGGTGGATATAGACACCCTCGATGACTATCATTCCCTCTGACAATTTATCCAGCTTTCTGTACAATATTCCATTGTTCGCGCTATTTCATAGCGCTAACTTAGTTTGAGGTTTGAAGTTTGAAGTTTGAGGTTCGTTAAAGGTTAAAGGTCTCCAGCATGTAGTCAGATAATTGGCTATGAACCTCCAACTTCTAACGAACTTCAAACTTCAAACCTCAGACCTCAAACCAGCATTTTAGACTTGTTATCGCTATTTCCACGTTACGATACCCTTTATTCCACGAACACCCAAAATCTAAAAGTATGTTTACATCCACGAACCGCATCGGGATCCGCTTCCCGTATGCAGCAGTATTTCTTTGTCTTTTATGGTTCCCTTTACGGCTCAGCGCCTCCGGTGCAGACCCTGCTCCTGTGACGATCACGGGCAAGGTCACTGCGGCCGAGACCAATAGTCCGCTACCGGGTGTAACCGTGGCCCTGAAAGGCACCGGCACCGGTACGGTCACCGACAGGGATGGGAACTACAAACTGACGGTGAATAATGGTGAAGGCACCCTGGTGTTCTCCTTTATCGGGTACACTAAAAGGGAGGAAGCTATTAACAACCGTACCAGCATCAACATCGCCCTTTCGCAGGACCTTTCTGCCATCGAAGAAGTGGTAGTAGTAGGCTACGGTACACGAAAAAAGAGCGATGTGACCGGCTCGCTTTCTTCCGTCAGCGCGCAGCAGCTGAAACAGGTGCCTACGCAGAGTATTTCCCAGGCCCTGCAGGGAAGGGCAGCAGGGGTGGATGTGGCCGCCAGCAGTTTTCGCCCGGGGGACAATCCGCAGATCCGCATCCGCGGTAACCGCTCCCTGAAAGCAACTAACTATCCGCTGGTGGTGCTGGATGGGATCCCGCTGCCGGACAGCTCCAGCATCAATGATTTCAATCCTTCTGATATTGCTTCCATCGAAATACTGAAAGACGCCTCCGCTACTGCGATCTATGGCTCCCGTGGCGCCAATGGGGTGATCCTGGTTTCGCTGAAAAAAGGGAAGGCCGGTATCGCCAGCGTTACCTACGATGGTTATGTAGGTTTTTCAAAACCCCTCACCACCATGGATATGATGAACGGGGGAGAATTTGCAGAACTGCGCCGCGAGGCCTACCGTAATAACAGTAAACCCGATGATTATACGACGCCTTTCCCTAATCCCGTGCAGGATTATGATCTCTTCAAGTCGGATCCTTATATGTGGGAGTCGGTAGCGCAGGGGTATGAATGGGTGGACAAAGCCGCTTTGAAACCACGCTACCGGGCCGCCACGGCAGAAGAAAAGCAGCGTTATGCCGCCTATGGTATGGGTAGTTTTGATTCCCTGCCTGTATATGATCCTAATAAAGTACGTACGACCGATTGGGCAGACCTGGCCTTGCGTACCGGTCTTAAACAGGACCACCAGGTGAGTGTATCCGGCGGTTCGGAAAAGATCAGGGTGATCGCCTCCCTGGGCTATTATAACGAAAGCGGTATCCAGAAAACGCAGTCCTTTGAGCGTTATAACGTGCGCCTGGGCATTGACTATAACATAAGCCGCACGATCCGTGTGGGCGGATCCACCATGGCCAACCTGGCTAACCAGCAATACGGCGCACCGCTGTATTTCAACGCCATCGGGCAATTGCCCATAGCGGTGCCCTACGACGATGCGGGCACCCCTATTTATCAGCCCGGCGGTGATCCGCTCATCTTCAATCCTTTGTTCAATATCGAGAATGTGATCGATGAACGCCGCGTTACGCATGTAATGGGCAGCTATTACGGAGAAGTGCAGCTGGCAGAGGGCTTGCGTTTCCGCGTCAACTTTGGTCCGGATTTCCGGCATTACCGTCGCGGACAGTTCTATGGTTCCCTGAGCACGAACCGCAACAGGGGCACTTCGCAGGCGATCTATGATCAGAACCAGCGTTTTTCTTATGTGCTGGAAAACCTGTTGTATTATGATAAGACCATCAACCGTTCACACAGCATTGGCCTTACCTTGCTGCAAAGTATGCAGAACGAACGCTATGAGGCTTCCGGCATGACGGTATCCAACCTGCCTTACGATAAGCAGCTGTTCTATAACCTGGGCTCTACCAATAACAGCGGTCCGGATGCTTTTAGCAGCGACTACTCCCGCCGCAGGCTGATGTCTTACATGGGCCGTGTGAACTACACCTTGCTGAACCGCTACCTGCTGACCATTTCCGGGCGTTTTGACGGCTCCTCTGTACTGGCCCCGGGTAAGAAGTGGGAGTTCTTCCCATCCTTTGCATTGGCCTGGAAAATGCAGGAAGAGCCTTTCCTGAAAGGCCTGGCCGGGCTGGATGAGCTGAAGCTCAGAGTAGGCTACGGTAAAACCGGCAACTCTGCCATTAACCCATATACTGTACAGGGCAGGCTGGCCAAGACCCGCTACGTTTGGGGCGATAATCCCGCCTGGGGCTATCTGCCCAACCTTATTGCCAATCCCAACCTGAAATGGGAGGCGACCAACCAGCTGAATGCGGGGATCGATTTCTCGCTGATCAAAGGCCGTATATCCGGTACTGTTGATGTATACCAGGCTAACACGCGCGACCTGATCATGGACCGCCAGGTACCTACTGCTTCCGGCTTCGGCTTCATACAGGAGAACATCGGCTCTACCAGGAATAAGGGTATAGAGCTCAGCCTCTCTACCGTGAATATGGAAACCGCCGGTGGCTTCCGCTGGAATACCGACCTGGTATTTGCGAAGAACAAGGAGGAGATCACTGAGCTGTATGGCGCACAGAATGATGACGTGGCCAACCGCTGGTTCATTGGACAGCCGGTAACGGTGTACTACGACTGGAAGCCCATCGGCGTATGGCAAACCAATGAAGCGGATGCTGCCGCCGCTTATGGCCGCAAGCCCGGACAGGGAAAGATCCAGGACATCAACAATGATAAGGTGATCGATGCCCGCGACCGGACCATCATCGGCAATAATGTGCCCAGCTGGTCCGGCAGTATCGTAAATACCTTCGCTTACAAAGGTGTGGAATTCTCCTTCTTCTTCTATGCCCGTATCGGGCAGATGGTGGCCAGCAGCTACTACCGTCCTTCGCTGGCAGGCCGTTACACAGAAAGGAAGCTGGATTACTGGACACCTATCAATCCATCTAATGAATACCCGCGTCCGAAGCAGGACCAGGAACGGATCGATTACCCGGAATCCTATCTCTATCAGAAAGCCTCTTTCGTGAAGCTCAGGAACGTGTCACTCTCCTATAACCTGCCCAGGCAGTTTACTTCGAAGCTGCATGTACAGAAACTGCGCGTATATGTTACCGCTTACAATCCCTGGCTGATCACAGACTTTAAAGGCCTGGACCCGGAGTTCACCGCCAACTATCAAACGAATATCAACGATCAGCTGATTGAGAATAACCTGAGCGATAAAAGTTTTGTATTTGGCATTAACGTAGGCTTCTGATCACAAACCGATAAACACAACGATCATGCAAAAGACACTATATACCTTCCTCGCCATCCTTTGCTTATGTTCCTGCAGCAAGTTCCTGGATGAAGAAATGGTCACACAGATCTCCTATGATTACTATGATACGGAAGCAGGAATGGAAGACCTGGTAGACGGCGCTTACAGCGAAATGCGCTATCTGTTCAACGGAGAGCAGAGCTTTACTTTGTTCAACTATGGGGTGGATGAATATACGCAGGCGGCAGATGGTCAGAATAAATATTTCGATGACTATACTACGCAGCTTAACCCATCATCCGCAGCATATATCCATGACCTTTGGACGTCTTATTATCGCGCTATTAATGCCTGTAATTTGGGTATACAGCGCATTCCCGGCATAGAAGGAACGCAGTTCTATTTTAACGAGGCCAACAAGAACCTGCGTATTGCAGAACTGCGCTTTCTGCGCGCCTTCTATTACTTTGTGCTGGTACAGCAGTTTGGCGCCGTGCCGTTGACGCTTACCGGCGATATCACCGTACGCCTGGAGTTTGAGCGTGCACCGGTGGCCGAAGTATATAAAAGCATTATTGCTGATCTGCGTTTTGCAGAAGCTACATTACCACCTACCCAATCACAATACGGCCGTATTACCAGGGGCGCCGCCCGTCATTACCTGGCCAAGGTGTATTTAACACGCGGCAGCGCCGTGACGGAGCAGCGCGGGCAGCAGGTAACGGATATGGACAGCGCCGCTTACTGGGCTAACCTGGTGATCACGGATGGTCCTTATCAGCTGCTGAACGATTTCTCTGATCTCTGGAACATCAATAACCAGGAGAATAAGGAAGTGATACTGGCTGCGCAGTTCAATAACAATGCCTTTATGCTGAACGGTTCCGGCAACCGTACCCACCTGTATTACCAGATGGTGTACGATGGCAAACCCGGTATGCAGCGTGATATTCCCTACGGCAGGCCCTGGCGCCGCCTGATGCCGACAGATTATACCCTGGATATTTTTGATCGTAAGAACGACTCCCGTTTTTATAAGAGTTTCCGTACGGTATACCTGTCAAACAACGCCAGTACGATCCCTAAATGGACCACTGATAATGCGCCGTCTCCTGCGCTGGTAGGGCAGCCTAAATTCAAGCTGGGGGATACAGCTGTCTTTCTCACCCTGCACAGGAATGTACCAGATGCGGAGATCTCAAAGAAATCTTATCTGTGGATACCGCGCAATAAATACAATAAACAGGATTTTCTCACCTTGTCGAAACACCTGGATCCCACCCGCCTCGATATCTCTACTGAAACCGGTGGCCGCGATGGTGTGTATGCCCGTTTAGGAGAAACCTACTTAATCGCAGCAGAAGCGTATGGGCGTAAGGGTAACTATGCAAAAGCGCTGGAGTATATCAATACATTGCGCAGGCGTGCTGCTTATAAAGCGGGAGAAGCCAAGCCGGTGCATTACTGGTTAACAGAAGGGGGAACAAAGGGAGACGTGAGCAGTACAGAAAGCCTGATCCAGGTAACGGAAGCGGCTTTTGATGCCAATGACCAGCATGAGCTGTATCCGCCCTCTGCCAATTCAAAGGAGAAACGGTTTATTCATTTCATGCTCAACGAAAGAACACGTGAGCTGCTGGGCGAGTTTTACCGCTGGATGGACCTGGCGCGTACGGAAAGCCTGGTGGAGCGCACTAAATTATATAATCCTTCTGCGGGTGCTATTCAGCCTTATCATAAACTGCGGCCTATTCCGCAGCAGCATATAGATAGATTATTCAGGAATGGTGTGCCATTGACGGAGGCGGAGCGGGCGGCAGAGCAGAACCCGGGGTATTAATTTTCAAAAACGGGAACAAGTTCCGCTAACGCTATGTGTTTGGTGTGAGTGCTATTCAGAGGACGCACACAGCGTTTAACGGAACTTGTTCCGCGTTCAGGTATTACTATTGTTTAGACAGTTTCTTCGTACTTACCTGGCCGTTATGGATCACTTTCAGCAGGTAGGTGCCAACAGGAAGATTTCCTACTTCCAGTGTTCTGTTATGGCTGCCTGCCTGTAAGCGCTCGCTGATCTGGCGGGTAACCAGTTTACCAGACATATCATAGATGCCCAATGTGGTAAAGCTGGCTTCTTTCAGCTTAAAGCTTACGCTCAGGTTAGCGCCGACGGGATTCGGATAGGCGTTGATCTCCAGCGGCTGTGCAGCTGTTTTGGCGCTCAGTACAGATGTGCTGGCGGCGGCAATAGGTACGGCTGTTTTAACCTTTACTTCAGTATAGCTGTTCCACAGGTTAACGGAGTTGCCATGACCTACGATGCGCACGTATTTACCTGTTTTAGGCGTAAAGTTGAAAGTCTGCAGGGCAGTGGAGGTACCATTGCTTTGCAGGTTAGTAGCTGCATTGGTCCATGCGCTGCCGTCTGCGCTTACCAGTACGTCAAAACGGGCGATGCGGGTATTGCCCTGGTAGAAGGCGATGTCTACACCTGTAACGCTGGCGGAGCTGTTCAGGCAGAACTGGATCCATTGGCCGTCGCCACTGGCAGACCAGCGGGTGTTAAAGTCGTTATCCAGCACGTTAGCGGGTACGTTGCCATCATCTGAACTGGCAGTTACCGGGGTGCAGGCAGGCGTACCACCGGGGAAATCATCGGCGGGGGTCAGCATCCTTTCACGGATCCAGGCGCCGGCGGGTTTCAGGCGGGCAGTGGTCCAGGGACCGTTAGAGCAGGTACCGGTGGTCCATACGGCGCCGCTGCGGAAGTCGTCAGAATAGTTCCAGTTGGTCCAGCCGATCTTCTTGTTACGCAGCAGGTCGATATACTTCTGAGAGAAGGTGAAATCGTTCGGACCATCGCCGGTGTATTCCTGTGTACCGAATTCAGTAACGAATACGGGCAGGCGGTCAGAAGCCCAGTTCAGCTGGTCGTAGTATTCCTGCTGGTGTGATTTGGCGTAGAAGTGGAAAGTGTACATGATGTTCGGGAACGTGACCGGGTTGTTGACAATGTCCTGGGCAGTACGGCCGTCAGATACGCCGAAGGAAGCCCAGCCGTGTGTACCGATGAAGATGGGCGCATTGCCGTCAATAGCGCGGATCACCGGGATGATCTGGTCTGCATAGGATTTGATCTGATTCCAGCTCACGCCGTTAGGCTCATTACAGATATCATAGATCACGTTCACTTTGTCTTTGTGCGCGTTAGCCACCGCCGTAAAGAAGGTACGGGCGCGGCTGAGGTTAGCATTGGGATCTCCGGGATCCAGCTGGTGCCAGTCGATCAGCGCATACATACCGCGTTCGGTGGCTTCTTCTACGAGGCGGTTCACCTGTGCGGTAAAACCGGCGGGGTCGGTTTCGTAGCCGTCTTCCTGTACGTACAGTGAGATGCGGAGGATGTCTGCACCCCAGTTGTAGGCCAGGGCGTCCAGAGAGGCTTCTGTTAAGCAGCTTCCCCAGCCATACCATTGAATGCCGTGGGTGCTCATACCACGCAGCTGGATAGGATTGCCGTACTGGTTGCAGAGTTTCAGGCCGATGACCTGGAGCTGTCCGTTCTTTGCTACGGGCGTTTGCGCAAATGCTGCGCTGGTCATGAGGGAAAGACTCAGCAGATAGATGAGTTTGTGGATTTTTCGCATATAAATTGGGTTTTGATGAGTGCTTATTTGAAGGCTGCCCCTCCCCGTCATTGCGAGGCCCGGAGGGCGCTGGCGGGGAGGCGGGCCGAAGCAATCTCTTCACACAATCTCCGCGAAGATGATGTTATTAGATTATGTGAAGAGATTGCTTCGTCGCCCTGCGCTCTAAGCTCCGCGGCTCCTCGCAATGACGGGAAGGGAGACCTTTGTCTTGCCGACGTGGTAGGGAGTGTGAGGCTCCTTAGTGTTTAATTAATTTTTCTGTTACTGCTTTTCCATTGTGTGATAGTTTCAGTAAATACATGCCCGGTTGCAGCTTGCCTGCCGGGAAGCTCCTGTTATAAGCGCCGGCTTGTGAGCGTGCGCTCAGCAGCATGCTGACCGGTCTTCCTGTCAGATCATACAGCCACAGCGTAGTATAACCGGATTCCTTCAGCGTATAGGACACCTGCAGCTGATCTCCGAAAGGATTGGGAGAAGCTTTCAGTGTCAGTGGCTGGGCAGTTTTTACGATGGCGGCAGTACCGGTGATGATCTTCACTTCTGTATAGCTGTTCCAGGCATTGGTGGAGTTACCATGACCTACGATACGTACATACTTGCCTGTTCTGGCGGTAAATGTGAAGCGTTCCAGGTTCAGTGAAGTGCCGCTGCTTTGCAGGTTGGTAGCTACGTTGGTCCAGCTGCTGGCATCATTGCTGATCTGTATGTCAAAGCGGCTGGTGCGGGTATTGCCCTGGTAGAAGGCAATGTCAACCGCGCTGATGCTGGCGCTGTTGCCCAGGCAGAGCTGGATCCATTGGCCGTCGCCATTGGCAGACCAGCGGGTGTTCAGGTTGTTGTCCAATACATTCGCAGGTATATTGCCATCGTCTGTACTGGCGATCACGGGATCGCAGGGCGTGCTGATGGTGTCGGCGATGATAGACAGTTCCGGACGGTTAGCGGTTGCTTCGCTGGAGTTCCAGAAGGTGCGCTGATCTGTCTGCACCAGGTTCTTAATGGCCAGGGAAATGCGTTTTCTGCCGGCTGCCAGCTCGCTCTTCACGTAGTTGGTCACATCCCAGCTGTAGTACACATTGCCGCCGCTGGCTACGGTTACCTGCGCCAGTGCGCTGGTTCCTGCGGCAGGTTTGTTGTTCCAGGTAAGCGTGTTCTCTGTCCAGCTGGTGTTGGCAACCGGGAACACCGCTACCGGCGTGCCGGGGATCCCGGTGGTCTCTACACCGCCCCAAACGCGTAATACAACAGAAGAAAGTCCGCCGTAGGGAGTAAGGTCGAATGTGAGATAGGCTTCGCGGTTATTATTCAGCTGACCGCTGAGCGCCAGTTTGGTGATCAGGAAAGTAGAATCGGTAGTGCCGTGGGTGATAGCTGCATTGGTGCCATCTCTCACATAGGCGTCCTGCACAGGGGCGATGGCCACTGCGGCAGGCGCTACGCGATAGTGTGCAGTAAAGACGGTGTCGCGGTCAGTGATAGTAATGTTCTGCGTGGCTGCTCCGCCATGCGCCCAATGGTCAAATACATAGGTTACGCCATTCAGTGTTTGCGGAGAAACGGCGCTAATGGGCCGTACCATGCCAGACACGGAAGGAGTGGAGTAGGGGGCAGTGAACGGAATATCGTTTAAGCGTACCTGCAGGCCTGCCGGTACTGTTTGCAGACTGAGATTGGATACTACCGGGAACAGCTCTACGTAGCTGGTGTCTGTTTCTCCGCGGGAGTCTGTTACGGCCAGGTAGAGACGGTACCAGATATCTGTTTCCGTATGGCCTTCTGTGCCGACAGAGAAAGTGCCGCTGGTGATGCTGTCTCTGATAGATGGGCCAGGATGCACGTGATTGGCGTGATGCAGATCTACCCACCACTCGTATGCGCTGGCCGGCAGGGCGCCGTCTTCGGCGTCAGTGCCGGTGCCGGAGAAGCTGATCGCAGTGCCTGCACGGAAGGAGGCGCCGTTGGCCGGCGTAGTGATCGTAGCTACGGGGAGCGCATTGGGTGCAGTTACCGTAAGGGTGGCGTTGCTGCTGGTAACGGAGCCTGCGCTGTTGCTTACAACTACGCTGTACTGTCCTGCGTGTGAGGGCTGTACGTTAGTAATGCTGTAGCTGGCTGCAGTAGCGCCCTGGATGTTAGTGCCGCCTTTTCGCCACTGATAGCCAGGTGCAGGGTTGCCGGTGGCGGTCACGCTGAAGGTAGCAGTTTGGCCCTGTGGCACGCTGATGTTCTGCGGTTGTGTGGTGATGGCCGGGGCCTGTGTACCGGTGTAGATGATGCGGTACAGGGAGTTGTTATTCCTGTTCAGGAGATACAGGTTACCGTCTATACCCTGTTTGATGTACACGGAGCCGCTTCCCAGGCCGGTGGCGAATGCTGTACGGGTAGGGGATGTGGGGTTGATGTAATTGATCCATCCTCCGCAGTAATCAAGGAAAAAGTATTTACCGTTGTACACCGCAGGATAATTGCTGATAGCGCCATTGAAGAAGGTGCCGCCGTTGATGGCGCAGCCTTGTCCATCGGGCGGGCTGCCTGCGCGGTTAATGCTGTAGGTATACAGCGGGTTGGTATAGCCGGTACAGCCGCTGGTACAGTTGCCTTCAGCGTTGGGCCATCCGAAGTTACGGCCGCCGGTGGTGCCGTCATTGATCTCTTCCCAGGTGTTTTCACCCACTTCATTAATGAAGAAGCGGCCGCTTACGGGGTCTACCGCATTGGTGAAGGGGTTACGTAAGCCGTAGGCCCATACGCGGCTGCGTTGTGCGCCGCCGGTAAAGGGATTGCCTGCGGGTACGCTGCCGTCTGTATTAATGCGTAAGATCTTGCCCAGGTAGTGATCCAGGTTCTGGGAATTGGCGCCTACCTTGTTATCGCCGGTGGATACAAACAGTTTACCGTCTGTACCGAAGGAGAGGCCGCCGCCGTTGTGGTAGATGTCGCCCAGTGTAGGCAGGTCGAGGATCGCCAGCTCACTGGTAGCCAGATCGCCGCTCATGGTGAAACGGCTTACCCGGTTGTGCGGGCCGGTGCTATGTGTATAGTACACATAGATGTAATTGTTGGTGGGGAAGCTGGGGTCAACGGCAATGCCGATCAATCCTCTTTCACCGCTGGAGCTGACAGGCAGTGAAATAGCAGGAGTGGAGAGCAGGCTGCCGTTCTTTACTACGCGCAGCTGGCCGTTCTGCTGGCCTACCAGTATGCGGCCATCTGGTAAGAAGGCCATACAGGCAGGGCCGTTGAAACCGGAGGTGACCAGCACCCGTTGGAAATTGGCGGGCAGTGTTTGGGCCTGTGCCTGCCGGAAAGGTAAGAAGAGGTACAGGCATAGCAATAGTAGTGCCTGTCCTGCATGGAAGGTAAAGGTTTTCATGAGGGAAGATTTAAAAGTGAACAGATTGTTGGGTCAGCGGTATGTAATACCGGGCTTACGTATAAACATGATAGTTATATACGCGCGCAGTGACGTGAGCTGCAAGGTTTTTCATTATAAATGCTGTGTTTATGGTACGGTCTAAAATCTAAATATGGCAATACTACTACACAAAGGCGGTGTTGTACGGGATATACTGTAGGTAAAGGCTCTCAATGATGGTTTCGGTTTTAGCTGCTGTATCAGTCATTCATTCGGGCGCTACAGGTGTTTACCAGGGCAGTACAATACGAAAATATGCAATCGTTTGCAGATTGCCAAGATTTGAGGTGAAATTTTCTTGATATACTTAGTAAGGTTTATTGTCTTTCTTTGCCCTTAACATTTCATTGAAGGCCCACTTCTTTCCCAGCGCGACCACCGCTTCGGCTATACGTTTATCTTTGGTAGGCTGTGTTTTAGCGCTGTTGATCCAGGTCATGAAATAATTGCGATGGCTCTTTGCCAGTGAATTGAAGAAGTTAAGCGCTTCGGGATCATCTTCCAGGCATTCCATCAGTTCAGGACAAGTAACAGGGGTAGGATTATCATCGGCCATCAGCTGCACCTGCAACTGGGCGCCACGGCGTTTGCCGATGGCCTTGCGCAGTTCTGCTTTCAAGGTCATGATGAAATTGCCGCCGCCCATGGGCAACAGCGAAATGCCGGCTATGGGATGATGGTCCAGTTTGCCTTTTACGCGGAAAGACTGTTTCATGCCGGGTTTAAGTTGTTCTGCAATATCAGCCGGGACCTCGATGTAAGTCCAGCCTGTTTTTTCGCCCTGCTCAGCAAACTGTAATATGGTGGTGGTAAATTTGACCATGACGTAAAATTAATAAATACAGTTGTTAGTCGTTAGCCACTACATTTCCACTCCCTGCTTTCTTTCTAACCATGAAGTGAGCACCGTATAAAATACCGCCAATATAATAGCGCCTTTGAACATGCCGGTGAAGCCCCAGGCAGCCAGTCCACCTACTACGCCAAAGAACAACACGAGGAAGGGCAATTTGCCGCCGCTCTTTGCAATAAGGATGGGTTTTAAGATAGCATCTGCTATCAGTACCCCGCCGCCGTAAATGCCCAGGAAAATGGCCGTGCCGGTGTATCCCTGTACAGCTGCCCAGATTACCAGCGGCACCCAAACGATCAATGGTCCTACCTGTATCAGTACAAAAAAGAATACCAGCGCCGCCAGTAATACTTTAAAGTGCAGGCCCGCAATGGCAAAACCTATCCACGAGATCACCGTGGCGATGAAAGCCGTGCCCATCACCCCGATGGACACGCCCTGGATGGCATGTGCCGTTGCGATCATCAGGCTTAAGCCCTCTCTTCTCCCCAACAGGTGTTGCAGGATGGAACGCAGGGGTTGCAGCACTTTATCGCCACCCACCAGCATGAAGGCGGAAATAATAATACCCAGCAGCACCTGCAGGGCTGCGCTCAGAATGCCGGCGCCACCGGCCAGGATATGATGCATAACCACCCGCATCTGGTGCTGGTAGTCTGCTAAGGTCTCCCGTGGATTTTCCTGCAGCTGTTTCCAGAAGTCAGCAACAGGCTGGCCTATATAAGGCATGGTGGCAATATTATCAGGCAGGTTGGGCAGCCCATGGATCCGCACATCGTCTACTATCTGCAGCAGGTTCCGTACATGCCTGCCCAGGGCGCCTACTACGTAAATGAAAGGTAGCGCTACAATGAGGATGGTTATAATGGAATAGACGACGGCGGCCAGTTTTCGCCTTTGTCCCAGCAGACGTACCAGCTGTTCATAAGGCCGCTGCATGGATACATAAAATATCAGGGAAAAGGTGAACACGCCAAAGAATACCTTCAGCACATCATACAGGGCAGCCAGCAGGGCCAGCAACAGTAATAGCACCAGGACAGTCTCTATAATGCTGCGGGAAGAACGTAATTGGGATCTTTGCATACAGTAGTGATTTAGATCATTCACCAGCACTAAATATAGCGAAATAGGGGCGATGGCCCAAAATGTCGCCCATTTGTCCTTTCCAAAGCGGCCCGCCCTGCCTATCTTTGTTGTACAACAAGCGAATTATGGCGCAGCACAGGCAAATAGCATTCTTCATTCCACCGGGCGTACATATGCTCGATCTGTCGGGGCCTATTCAGACCTTCTTCGAAGCAGGCCGTCTGAGCGGATATTACAGTCTCCGTTATTGCGCTTTTAAACCGGAGATAGACGATTCTTCCGGTCTGCATTTTGCCCGGCTGGATCATTACCAGGATATGCAGCTGCAAACAGGGGACTATATCTTCATTCCCGGCTATAATAAGCAGCTGCTGGGGGATACTACCTTTCAGCAGGAATGGGATGCGTTCTATGCCTGGTTGCGCGTTCAGCATGACAATGGTATCAACATCTGCTCCGTGTGTATCGGCTCTTTTGTACTGGGCCGCGCGGGTTTGCTGGATGGCCGGCAGTGCACCACGCACTGGAGCATGCTGAAGCAGTTCAAAAAAGAATTCAGGCATGCGCAGGTACTCGATGATCAGCTCTTTGTAAAAGACGGTATTGTTTATACCAGTGCTGGTATCAGCGCAGGGATAGACCTGGCCCTGTATATACTGGAAGAGAATCATGACGCCCTGTTTGTGCACAAGGTAGCCCGTGAGCTGGTGGTGTATTTCAGGAGGAGCGGACAGCATACACAGGAAAGCGTTTACCTGAATTACCGGAATCATTTGCACCAGGGCATTCACCGTTTGCAGGACTGGCTGATAGAAAACCTGTCTGCCAAAAGCACCATCGAGCAGATGGCGGATGTAGTGAACATGAGCAGCCGGAACCTGACGCGCAGCTTTCGCCAGCAAACAGGTATCAGCATTCACGAATACGTTACATTATTACGGGTAGAACGCGCCCGCACCCTGCAGAACACACCTGGCATCACCATGGACGCTATTGCCGCCCAATGCGGCTTTGAGAACGTGCGGCAGCTGCAACGCATCAGGAAAGCACACGCATTCTGAACATTAAATCATATATCATGGAAAATGTATTACAGGGCCGTCCGGCGCTGATCCTTGTCGACATTCAGAAAGGTTTCGACAATGTAGATTATTACGGGGGAGAGCGCAATAATCCCCAGGCAGAGCAGAATGCCCAACGCCTGCTGGAGCATTGGCGCAAACAGGGCTTGCCGCTTTATCACATCCAGTATAGTTCTCTCAGTCCTACCTCGCCCTTACGGCCTGATGGTCCCGGTTTTCCTTTCAGGGATGAAGTAGCGCCTTTGCCTGGTGAGCCTGTGCTGGTGCGGCATGTGAACAGCTCCTTCATCGGTACTAACCTGCAGGAACAGCTGAATGAAAAAGGGATTGATACGGTGGTAGTGATCGGCTTCTCTACGGAGCATTGCGTATCTACTACTACCCGCATGGCAGGTAACCTGGGTTATCACACGTATATCATATCTGATGCTACGGCTGCTTTTGCCAAACAGGGCGTGAATGGTCAGCGTTTTGATGCGGAGACTGTGCACCAGCTTTCACTGGCCACTTTGCAGGATGAATTTGCGACGGTGCTGACTACCGATGAACTGCTGAACAACATGGTGGCCTAAGCCTGATGATTCACCAGGTATTTTACCTGCCTGATCCACCGTACCTGCTGACTGAAATGATCCATATCACATACCAATGCCTGGCGGCTTAAAGCGGTCAGTTCCTCCACACTGTTCACATCACGGGTAGTTTCCTTCAATTGCTCCATGGCAATCCAGCCCATGGCATGTAAGGCATGAATGGTAATGCTGTAATAATCCTTGGCGTGCTGCATAAAAGGCAGCTGCATGAGGCGTTGGTTGAACAGCGCCACTTCATTCATGAAATGTTGTTGCAGGTGGTCAAAATTGCGATACAGGTTGGGAATGGTATAGATGCCGCTGTGCACGTCCTTATACACGTCAAAGGCGTCGTTGGTGAGCTGCAGCAGTCCGGCCATCGGATAGGTCATTTCCAGTACGGCATCGTTGGGATAGTGGTCAAGTATGGAATAGGCTAAAAGGATGGAATAGTAGCTTTTCTTATAAGTGATCTCATACAGTTCTTCCCGGCCTACATCCGGCGACATTTGTTTTAGCGACTCCTTCTGCCACAGGAACACCTGGTACAGGTGTTCCTTCACCTTTTTACTGTCGGGCGATAATTCCAGCAGCTGCAGGTATATTTCCTTCAGTACATATTCTTCGAAGCTGGCCGGCGTGTGCTGAGCAGGTTCCAGCGTGAATGCGGCAATCTGTTCGTGGCTTAGGATCTTATCATCAAACAGGTCGTCATATAGCGGGCCGAATATGCTGAGCAGCAGTATGCGGTGCTGTTCTGCAGCGTTCAGCTGTTTCCCGTTTAATTTATACAGGCTGTTACAGATCACCAGCAGGGAGAGCTCCCAGTATTTGGTAACGCGCTTAATAGTGCCTGCTGAAAACTGTTGCTGCTGACCGGCGGCCAGTGTGTCCAGCAATGGTGGCAGGTGTTGTTTGATATATTGCCCCTGCTTTTTCAGCTGCCAGCGCAGCGTGCCCAGGCAACGAAGGGTTTTGAGTAGGCCTACTTTATTTTTTCTCTGCATTGGTTGTAGGTGCAAATCACCGGGCAAGATAATGTTTTTTGGTAAATATTGATCTATTTTCTGTAACTTAGGCTCCTCTTGTTTTAGCACTTATTTTAGCCTGTGAACGCCCCAATAGATTGTCATTGAATAACCATCATCCTTCACTCCAAAAACCACATCTATGTGCCCCACAAATCACAAGGCCAAGGCAAAAAAGCCCGAGAGGGCAACGTCAGACGTAACGGCTGAACTGGCCGCTAAGTCGCTGACCGCTTTCGAGACCAGCGCTGTCAGCCAGGTTCAATTTCACCCCATTACCCTGAAGTACTGGGCCCTGGGAGGCAACAGCGGCTTCCTGGGCGCTCCCATCACAGCTATCCTTACTTGTCCGGATGGGCTAGGGCAGTACCAGCACTACGTGAACGGCTCTATTTACTGGTCTTCCGCTTCCGGCGCCCATGAAGTGCATGGCTCCATCCGTGCCAGGTGGTCGTCCCTGGGTTGGGAAAAGAGTTTCCTGGGATATCCGTTAACGGATGAAACCACCACACCTGATGGGATAGGCCGTTACAATCATTTCCAGGGCGGATCTATTTACTGGTCGCCTTCCAGCGGCGCCTTTGAAGTACATGGCGCCATCCGCGCCAAGTATGCATCCCTGGGTTGGGAAAAGAGCTTCCTGGGATACCCGCTGACCAATGAGACCACCACGCCGGACGGGTATGGCCGTTATAACCATTTCCAGGGCGGGTCTATTTACTGGTCGCCTTACACCGGCGCTCACGAAGTGCACGGACTTATCCGCAGCCATTGGGCATCTCTGGGCTGGGAAAAAAGCGCCCTGGGCTACCCGGTTTCCGATGAGCTGGTAGTTTTTGGCGGCACGGCGCGCATCAGCCATTTCCAGCGCGGGTCTATCTATTGGTCGCCTACTACCGGCGCGCGTGTGCTTAACCAAAGGGTAGCGATCCATGTGAAGATCCTGACAACGCCCAATACCCCTATCAACCAGATGCTGGCCTCCATGCAGGACGTATATGCCACCGCAGGCATCCGTGTGGATTGCGTGAGCACCGAGAACCTTAACCTGCCTGCATTAACAGACCTGGACGTAGGCGGCTGCACCATGGGCAGTGTTACGGCAGAACAAACCACCTTATTCGGTAACCGCAACTTTGTAGGTGCTAATGAGATGGTTGTGTATTTCGTACGCTCTACCATACCAGGCTATAACGGTTGTGCTGCACACCCGGCTAACAGACCGGGTGCAGTGGTGGCCAGTATCGCCTCCCGCTGGACCTTCGGGCATGAGCTGGGACATGTGCTGGGATTGGCTCACGTAAATAACAATGATCGCCTGATGACGGGCAACGGCACTTTTAACATCACCAACCCGCCGCCAGACCTGGTGTCAGGTGAAGTGACCACCATGACCAACAGCAATCTCACCATTCCCCTTTGATCACCTTTAAAAAAATGTACATCATGCCACAGGAAAATATAGCCACCCAGGTACTTAGCTACCTCCGGCAGGAAGAGACCAACTACCAGGAAGCCGCAAAGCTGGGCGCTGCCGCCCTGCCCGTATTAAGGGATATCATCAAAGGGAACGATGAAATGCTGGCTTCTAAAGCCACCTACCTGGTAAGTATGATCAGCAGCAAGGAAACTGTTGATATTCTTCGTACGGCTGCCAGGCACAGCTCAGCCATCGTACGTGTAGCTGCAGCGGCCAGCGCCGGCAAGTTAAAAGCCGAGGAGGCATCTTCTATTCTGGATCTTACGATAGATGATAATGATGTTGGCGTATCCAAGCTAACGATGAAGTCTATCAAATCGCTCAGCCTGGGTAAGAAGTTTGAAGCAAAATTGAAAGCTATTTCGGGCCGCACGCCGGATAGTACGTTGAAGGCGCTGGCAACGGACGCACTGAAATAGTTGGCAATTGACAGTTGGCAATTTGCAGTTTATGAGGGGGGCCATATCAATACGCTTCTCCCTGAACTGCCAACTGCAAATTGCCAACTGCCAACTATTACTTCAGCGCTTCTATCGCCGATGCCGTTTTATACAAAGGCTTGCCCAATAAGCGGCTGCCTTCTTCCGTGATCAGGAAATCCTCTTCTATGCGGATACCGCCGAAATCTTTATAGGCCTGTACCTGGTCATAGTTGATAAATGCACTGTGCTTTTTGGTGGCGGTCCATGCGTCGATCAGTTCGGGAATGAAGTATAGTCCGGGTTCTACGGTCAATACAAATCCGGGTTCCAGGGCACGGCCCAGGCGCAGTGATTTCAGGCCGAATTCCGTGCTTTTTTTCAGGTCTTCGGTATAGCCTACGTATTGTTCTCCCAGGTCTTCCATATCGTGTACGTCCAGGCCCATCATGTGGCCAAGGCCACATTGGAAGAAGAGCGTATGTGCGCCCTGTGCTACGGCTTCTTTCACGTCTCCGCGCATCAGGCCCAGGTCGCGGAGGCCTTCGGCCAACTTTTCGCAGGCCAGCAGGTGCACATCTCTGAAGAGGATACCGGGGCGCAGGGCGTCGATAGCTGCCTGTTGTGCGGCAGCTACTATATCATATACCGAGCGTTGGCGGGCGGTGAAGACGCCATTAACGGGGAAGGTGCGGGTAAGATCACCGGCATAGTGCATAGGTGTTTCCGCGCCGCAATCGCACAATACCATTTGTCCGTCCTGTAATACGGTTTGTTGATAGTGATTATGCAGGATCTGTCCGTTTACCGTGAGGATGATCGGAAAGGCGAGGTTGCCGCCTGCGCTGAGGGCAAGGCCATGTATGCGGCCGGCTACCTGTGTTTCTGTCATTCCTTCATGCGCGTTACGGATGGCTTCCAGCTGCATGTCTACGGTAATGCCTATGGCTTTTTCTATTTCCACGATCTCCTCGGGCGATTTGATGGCGCGTTGCGCGATAACAGCCTTGATCAGGGGAAGAGATGCCTGCGTTTTCAGTGAAGCATAAGGGATGCCCAGCCACTCAACGAGTTGCTGTGCGTTATCCGCGCGGTAAGGCGGCAGGAAATGTATGGTTTGCCCGGAAGCCCGGGCGGCTTTTAAAACGGTTGCCAGGGCGGCATAAGGCCGGACATCGGTGATGCCTGTTTTAGCACCCTGGTCAAGGATGGTTGTTTTAGGGCCGGTCCAGATGATCTGGTCCATGGTCAGCTCATTGCCGAACAGGATCTCCCGGTCATTGTCAATATCTATAACGGCAGCCAGGGTGGGCTGATCAATACCGATGAAATACAGAAAGGAACTGTCCTGCCTGAAATGGTACAGGTTATCGGTATAGTTCATGCTGCTCTCTTCATTGCCCAGCAATAAAATAAGGCCCTGCTTTACAGTGGCCTTTAGTTGGCGCCTTCTGGCTGAGTAAATTTCCTGCTTAAACATAGTCGTATAATCGTGTGAAACTAATAAAAATCCCGGAGATCATGCATCGCATCTTCGGGGTACTTGTTATACATTTGTTAATGATAATTGGGCGACAATGAGTTATATTTGTCCCTTATGGAACTTGCACAACCCAACCCGGAATCACTGAAGCAGCTGGTTACCATGAAGATGCCCTTTGGTAAATATAAAGACACACTGCTCTGTGATCTGCCGGTGTCCTACCTGGAATGGTTTCAGCGCAAAGGCTTTCCTGATGGCAAACTGGGCATGCTGCTGGAAACGATGTTCGTGATCAAAACAAACGGCCTGATGCAGCTGCTGGAGCCTCTGAAAAAAAGATAACCAGTAATAATCATACCTGAATGAACAGGAAACATTTTATCTTCCACGTTATTTTATTTCTCTCCGCTTGTAAAGCCGGTAACATGCAGACAATTGGCACTATCGAAAAGACAGACAAGGGCCTGGAGGCGATCATAAATGATGATGCCCGGGTAGAGATCATTGCAGATGGGTTCGACTGGTCGGAAGGACCGCTTTGGATTCCTGAGCAGCAGATGCTGCTCTTCTCAGATATTCCACAGAACACGGTATACAAATGGACATCAGGCAAAGGATTGGAAACCTATCTTAAACCTTCAGGTTATACGGGCGCTACGCCCCGTGGTGGTGAGCTGGGCTCCAATGCCCTGCTGCTGAACAAGGAAGGCAAGCTGGTGCTCTGCCAGCATGGCGACCGCCGCCTGGCTGTAATGGATACTGCATTGGATCATCCTGCGTCTGTATTCAGCGCAATTGCCGATAATTACCAGGGCAGGAAATTCAACAGTCCCAATGACGTAGCCATGCGCAGCAACGGTGATTACTTCTTTACAGATCCTCCTTATGGTATGGAGCAGCGGGAAAAGGATCCTGCCAGGGAACTGCCTTTTCATGGCGTGTTCAAGGTAAGCGTGAACGGAGAAGTGACACTCCTGACAGATACCATCACCCGGCCCAATGGTATCGTGTTCACACCGGATGAAAAGACATTGATCGTGGCCAATTCAGATCCGCAAAAGGCAGTGTGGTATATGTTCGATATAGGACCGAATGATGTACTGACCAACCCACGCATTCTGCGCGATGTAACGGAAGAAGCCAAAACCCAGACAGGCCTTCCCGATGGCATGAAGATAGACCGCCGGGGAAATATCTTTGCTACCGGTCCCGGCGGTGTTTGGATCTTTAATAAGGCCGGACAGCTGCTGGGTAAGATAAAAGGGCCTGTAGCCATGTCTAATTGCGCACTGGCGGAGGATGATAAGGTGCTGTATATTACAGCAGACAGGTATGTGCTAAGGGTGAAGATGAGATAATACGAAATTCATCTACAGATAATGAAAGGGATCGCTCTTTAGCGATCCTTTTCAGCTTTCATAATGTCTGCTTCAGGATGAACTTAGTCCATCCCACCTTTTACTTATTTACCCCGGCCTGACCCCATCCTACCTTTACATCATCAATTTGAAAACGCTAAAAATTTAAATCATGAACGTTAAGCAATTTATGCTCGCAGCAGCCATCGCCATAACAGCATCATTTAGTGCACAGGCACAGCAAAAGGGCGTTCACCGCACCGATCTTCAACAGCATGATCTTAGCATTGCCGGCCGTGAAGCCATACAGGTGCGAGTTGACATCGATCCGGGCGTGACTGCCGTTAAGCATACCCATCCTGGTGAAGAGATCATCTATGTGCTCAAAGGCAGCCTGGAGTACCAGTTAGGTGACAAGCCCCCGGTCACCCTCAAGGCAGGCGACGTGCTGTTTGTTCCGGCAGGAACACCTCACACGGCAAAGAATGTTGGCAAGGTCGTAGGAAGCGAGCTCGCTACCTATGTTGTTGAAAAAGGTAAGCCGCTGGTAACAGTTGTTAAATAAGCTTATTCACTGACTGCTCAGATCTTTCCGCAGGGTCAGAATCTCCCCGGAGGTATGTTCTACCGCATCGCGGATCACCTTGATCGCATCATTATATTCATTTTCTGAGTACATACTAATAAATCTTTCCTTAAAAGGCTTCCTGAAATCGGGGGCCTTTTCTTTTAGCCCTTCTTTATGACGGTAAGCCACCTGGAACTGCGGCTGACCAGAGAAATTGCTCCGGCTTACGGCTACCATCTCGCCATCTTTTTCCCATACTTTTTTTGCCTTCTTTAGCAGCTCTGCGTAAGCTTCATCCCAACCCGGTTTGAAGTATACATGGGTGATGGATACTTTGTCCGCAAATTCGCCCGGTTTGGCAGAGCTTAAGTCGGGCTGCACTACCATATAATAGCTGCCCAGGTATTTATCAGCCAGTGGCAGCACGGTTTGCGTAAAGTCGGCAATATGCTCTTTACCCATGTCCAGTGAATCCCAATCCGTCCAGGTCTTCGGCCCCATTACCATTGAATAGGTACCAGCATCGGGGCCGGTTTCTGCGTAGTAGATCAGGGCCTTATACTGGCCGGTATGATATTTCTGCACATGCGCGCTCAGCGCTTTTTCAAACTCCATCACCTTGTCTGCTTTGGGAAGAAAGCGGTCTATACTGATAACGCTCTCCTGGCCATAGCCCAGTAATGGTAATAAGAACAGTGAAATAAGCAACTTTTTCATATCAACAGGTTTAATGTGTGGTAATAGAACATCACGCCTGTGTTGGATAACACATAACGGTAAAAGCTTTGCACATTACTGCTTGAGGATAGCCTGTGTATACGGGGGTGGATAGGAGCTGATCAAACCAGATTGGGGTACCTAAATATACGAAAAAAAGGGCTACACGCCAATATTGCTCCCTTTCATCCAATTTTTTCCCTCGTCCTCCTTCTTTTTTCTATTTTACACAGATCACAAACTACCATGCAATGAAACGTCATCATTTATTTTCATTTTTGCTCATACTGTTATTCCACTTTGCCGCCAGTGCACAGCAAACTACTTTACAGGTAGCCCTGGCCGGTATGAACCACGACCACGTACACACGATCCTGTCCCGCTGGAAGAAGGGCGACGTAAAGATCCTCGGTATTGCAGAACCGGACCAGCAGCTCATCCAGCGCCTGCAAAAACGTTACCAGCTGCCGGATAACATCTTCTACAAAGACGTTCCCACCATGCTGAGCCACATAAAGCCTGACGCCGTACTGGCCTTCAACGCTATTGCCGATCACCTGGCGGTGGTAGAGGCCTGTGCGCCTAAAGGTATTCCCGTCATGGTAGAAAAGCCACTGGCCACCACCGTGAAAGACGCCAACCGCATCGCCGCGCTGGCTGCGCAATACCACATCCCTGTGCTTACCAATTATGAGACCACCTGGTACAACAGCAACCAGCAGGTATTTGACCTGGTTGGTCAGCAGGAGATAGGCCCCATCCGCAAGATGATCGTTCACGATGGCCACGAAGGGCCAAAAGAAATAGGCTGCAGTCCCGACTTTCTGAAATGGCTGACAGACCCGGTAAAGAATGGCGCCGGTGCATTGATGGACTTTGGCTGCTATGGCGCTAATCTCATGACATGGCTCATGAACAGCAAAGCGCCTGTTGCAGTGATGGCCGTTACCCACCAGATCAAACCTGAGGTCTATCCTAGAGTAGACGACGACGCTACCATACTGCTGGAATATCCTGATGCAACCGGGATCATCGAAGCTTCCTGGAACTGGCCCTATAGCATCAAAGACCTGGAAGTGTTTGGCAAAACAGGTTACCTGCATGCCCTGAACCCCGACAACCTGCAGGGCAGGAAGAAAGACAGCAGCTACCCGGTAACGATCAAGCCGGCGCAGTACCGCGATAATCTTACTTACCTGGAAGCTGTGCTGAAAGGCGCTTATAAGCCCGGTAATGACCTTTCCTCGCTGGAGAACAATCTCATTGTGGTAAGGATCCTGGAAGCTGCCCGCAGGTCTGCCAAAGAAGGGAAGCGCATTCTCTTGTGATTCTGCATTTTTTTTAGTTATTTAACCTTATGATGAATACCCTCCGCAAATGCCTGGCCCTTTGTGGCTGTGGCCTGTTACTGTCAGCATCGATCTACGCGCAATCCTGGGAAAAGATACACGCCAAAGCCATACTGGTAGACACGCACAATGACGTGCTGTCTTCCGCTACGATGAAAGGCATGGATATCTCACAGCACCTGGACGGCAAAACGCATTCAGACCTGCCCCGCTTCCGGCAGGGAGGTGTAGATGTACAGATCTTTTCTATTTTTTGCGATGAGCGTTTTGGTAAGGATACCGCTTTTAGATTCGCCAACATCGAGATAGATTCCCTGTACGCTATTGCCGCCCGTAACCCGGATCAAATGGCTGTGGTGCGTACGCCTGCCGGGCTGAAAAAGGCCCTGCAGCAAAAGAAGATGGCCGCCATGATAGGCGTGGAAGGAGGGCACATGATAGAAGACAAGCTGCAATACCTGGACAGCCTGTATAATCGTGGTGCGCGTTACCTGACCCTGACCTGGAATAATTCCACTTCCTGGGCCAGCTCTGCGAAAGATGAGAGCCAGGATAGCGTGCGCGCCCCGCAGAAAGGGCTGAACGCTTTCGGCAAGCAGGTGGTACAGCGTATGAATCAGCTGGGCATGATGGTAGACCTTTCCCATGTAGGAGAGCAAACCTTCTGGGATGCCATCCATACCAGCACTAAACCAGTGATCGTTTCCCATAGCTGCGTGTATGCCCTCTGCCCGGTGTTCCGTAACCTGAAGGATGAGCAGATCAAAGCCGTTGGACAGAATGGCGGCGTGATACACGTTAATTTCTACTCAGGCTTCCTGGACAGCACCTATAACAAGCAGCAAAAGCATTTTACCGAAAGCCATCGTGATGAAGTGGCTGCGCTCGAAAAAGCAGGTAAGCGATTCTACGAGATCCAGGATATACTCTATAGCAAGTACCCGGATGAAGTACAGCAAATGCGGGCGCCAATGAGCCTGCTCATCGATCACATCGATTACATCGTCCGGCTCACCGGCATCAATCATGTAGGCCTGGGATCTGATTTTGACGGGATAGAATCACCGCCCCGTGAGCTGGACGGTGTTGAAGATTATCCCTTGCTTACCAAAGCCCTGCTGGAAAGAGGCTATTCAAAGAAAGACATACGTAAGATATTAGGCGGGAATTTTATCCGCGTATTTAAGGCTAACAGCAAAAAATAAACAAGCTATGTTCAGATGGTTCACCGGCGTGGCCCTGCTGCTTATCAGCTTTTCCGGCTATGCACAGCAGCAATGTGATATCCTGATCCGTAACGGCCGTATTATTGACGGCACGGGCAATTCCTGGTTCTATGGCGATGTGGCCGTGAAGGATGGCCGTATCATGGCCGTAGGCAAACAGCTGGAGGGATACACGGCAGGCAGGTCTATCGACGCAAAAGGACTGATCGTAGCGCCTGGTTTTATCGATGTGCACGGGCACGTGGAAGGCGGCATCTTTGAGCGCCCCACCGCCGATAATTATATCTATGATGGAGTTACTACCATTGTTACCGGCAATTGCGGCGGCTCTTATGATGATCTGGGCATTTTCTTCCGCAGGATCGACAGTCTGCAGCCGGGTATCAATATCGCATCCCTTTATGGTCATAACACCGCACGGAAAATAGTGATGGGCACTGCCAACCGGAAGGCTGCACCGGAAGAGCAGCGGCAAATGGAAAGGCTCATGGAAAAGGCAATGAAAGCGGGTGCTGTAGGGCTCTCTACGGGTTTGATCTACATTCCCGGCACTTTCGCCAATACGGAAGAAGTAGTAGGCCTGGCTAAAGAAGCGGCGCTGTACAAAGGCGTATATGCCTCGCATATCCGTAACGAAGAAAGCAAAGCGGTAGATGCGGTGAATGAAGCCATCCATATCGGAAAGGAAGCCCATATACCGGTAGAGATCTCGCATTTTAAGATCAGTGGCCGGGCCAACTGGGGAAAGTCTGATGTGATATTAGACCTGGTGAAACAGGCCCGTAAAGACGGCTGGGATGTAACCATCGATCAATATCCTTACACCGCCAGCAGTACGAATTTAGGTGTGCGACTGCCGGATTGGGCCCTCGCCGGCGGACAGGATTCCGTTAATGCCCGCCTGCACAATCCCTCCATCCGCACCCAGATAAAGAAGGAGATGCTGGAACAGCTGCACAGCTACAAGTACAAGAACTATAGCTATTGCGTGGTGGCCAACTATGCTGCAGATAGCAGCTTTAACGGCAAAAGCATTACGGAGATCAACCGTAAACTGGGTCGTAGGGGCAAAGCAAAATTTGAAGCGGAGACCATCATGGACATGATCGAAAAAGGCGGAGCCCAGATGGTATATCATGGGATGAATGAAGATGATGTTCGCTACATCATGCAATATCCCTTCTGTATGGTAGGAGCAGATGCTGGTGTGCCAACACCCGGAAAAGGCATGCCCCATCCCCGGGCCTACGGCACCAATGCCCGCATATTGGGTAAATATGTACGCGATGAGCAGCTGATCCCACTGGAAGAAGCGATCCGCCGGATGACTTCCCTGGCTGCCCAGAAATTTCAGCTGAAAGACCGGGGCCTTATCCGCGAAGGCATGGCCGCAGATATCGTGATCTTTGATGAAAAGACCGTGAACGATAAGGCCACGTTTAATGTGCCGCACCAGTACTCAGCTGGTTTTGAATATGTATTGGTGAACGGGCAGGTGGAACTGGAAAACGGAAAGCATACAGGGGTAAGGAGTGGTATACCCCTGTATGGACCTGCAAAGCAGTAGTTGTTAATATAAATAATTCAGGGCTACTTTATCATTCGCATTAAACGTCCTGTCTCCACCGTTAGAGCATGCCAGCATCCATGAGGCCTGGTCTGGCCCTGTAGGGGTGCCCGGTATATGCACGGCGCCTATGCTGCCTGCCCCTTCATTGCCTGCACCGGCTGCGCCGCAGCTAAAGGAACGATCCATATAATCCGTATGACGGAAGCCAATGCAATGTCCCATTTCATGCTGGATCACGGAAGCAACATATAATACATCAGGATTGCTGCCATAAGCGTCCGGATGTGTGTTCATTGATATTTTACGGTATGGGTCTCCGCTTTTGGTGGGGAAACCGGCAGAGCCAAGGGTGATAAAACCGCCGCTGGGCCCCTGGTAAAATCCTTCGATGGTGATATCCGCCTTACGGCCGGAAGTAATACGCTGGAATTTGATGGAAAGATTCAGCGCATTGTAACGGGAGATGGCCTCATCTGCTCCCTGCACAAAGGCACCGGGCAGGTTGGTCACCAGTACGGTAATTGTGCGTGGCAGGCTTTTAACAAGATTGTTGGTGCGGTACTGTTCCGTTTCTGCAATACGCAGGTTAGGCGTGGTGGAACTGCTCATCAGGTCCTGTTCTTCCAGCAGGATATCGCCTTCTACCAGGTAACCGCCTTCTACTTTACGTACGCCGGCCGTACTGAAACCCCTGGCGCTGATCTGGCTCAGGGCAGTTTGTGAAACGCCATTCTGGTCTGTTTGCTGACTGGCGGATGTTTGCTCTTTCTGACAGGAAACGAACAGGGCGCCGGCGCTCAGGCAGGCTGCCAGCAGATAAGTGACTTGTTTGCTCATGTGTGCTCGATTTTGGTATTTATTATGGTTAATATTCACACGATATTAGCACAGGATGTACCGCTTCCATCACCGGATACCGGCGGAAATGCAGGTTAAATGAAATGTGGATGGTTGAATGCTTCCTTGTATTGCTCGTTTTGGCTCTTGGCTTAGATTTGGTTTGACGTTAGTGCTTCGGTTGACTCTCTATCCAATATTACAACATTTAGCTTATTTAAAAAAATCAATCTCCGGAGCCGGTATTTAACTTTCCTATAACTCCTCAGCCCCTAAATTGCAGCTTTTCTGTACCGAACCAATAGCATCAACATGAGAACTTTAGCTTTACTGACCTTACTTTGCTGTTCCTTTATTTTTTGCTCCGCCCGGGAGAACGAACATCCGGACAGCCTGCTGGCTAAACGGCAATTCTTTGCGCTGCGGAATTTCCTGGCAAAGAACGCCGCCGGACTGAAAGAACGGGATCGTTTATACTACCACTGCTTTACAGACAATTTCTTTAATCGCCTGGATGAAAGTAACCGGAATATTGACCGGCTGCTGGAAAAATACCGCGCTTTCCTTCCGCCTAAACAGTTCGTCACCCTAGCGAGATTGAAGATCGATAACCTGGTAAAAAGTTACCGTTATAAGGAGGCGTATACCGTTTCAACTCAGCTACTGTCGGATTACAAAGAAGTCCTTTCCCCGGAAGAACAGGAGGATATCCATAATGAGGCCATCTTATGGGAAAGCCTGCAAGCGGCGCAGCCCCAGCAACTAAGCGTGACTGAAAATACCAGGATCGCGTATAAACGGGATATGGCAGGACTGATCAACATTCCCGTCAGCATCACCGATACTACGGAGCAGTTCGTGTTCGATACCGGCGCCAACATCTCCGTGATCACGGAAAGCAATGCAAAACGTAACGGCCTGGTACCTGGTGAAAAATATTTTGAGGTAGTTGCCGCTACGGGCATTAAGGTAAAAGCCCGCACAGCTGTGGTGAAAGAAATGAAGATAGGGGACCATATCCTGGTAAAGCATGCCGTCTTTATGATCTTCCCCGATAGCGCGCTCACCTTTGGTCCCTACAAGATACAGGGTATCATCGGTTTCCCCGTGATAGAACAGATGGGCGAGATCAGGATCAGCGCCACGCATCTTGAAGTGCCCAGCGAACCGGTACCCGCGTCTTTTGCAAACTTTGGACTCGATAAACTAACGCCGGTGCTCAATGCACAGTACCGTACAGACAACCTGCCGTTTACTTTCGATACCGGAGCTGCAGCTACTGATCTTAACCTGCCCTTCTACACGAAATACAAGGAGGAAATAAGCGCTACCAACAGCCTGCACGATAAGCAATTTGGCAGCGCGGGCGGCAACGTTAAGATCAGCAGCTATAAATTACCGGAGGTGGTGTTGCAGATAGCCGGCAAGACATTCCGCTTGAAGGATGCGCCGGTGAAAACAGCGTCTGTAACAGAAAATGATCTATATTATTATGGCAATCTCGGACAGGATCTTATGCGCCAGGTCCGCGAAATGGTGATCAATTTCAGGTATATGTATGTTTATTTTAAAGACTAGCAGCCGGATTAATATCCAGGTTCTCCAGGTATTTATAACCTGAGCCAGTATTCAGCAGCAGGATGTTTTCATCCGGGTGTATCTGGCCATCCTGCAGCAGCTGTGGCAGTGCGGCTATCAGTGCGGCGCTTTCGGGCGCTGCCAATATCCCTTCTTTACGTGCCAGCATGATCATATTGGCTTTAATATCCTCTTCGCTGATGGCGATGCAGTGCCCGTTAGACTGATGCAGTACATCCATCATCAGCGGCTCTGCAAAGGGGCGTGGCACTGCCAGTCCGTTGGCGATGGAAGGCTGGCCGTTATACTTCCTGGAATTGGGCTGTGATCCGTTCCAGGTACTTACTACAGGCTGACAGTTAGCTGCCTGTACGGCGATCATGCGGGGCAGTTTGCCGGAGATCCATCCCAGCGCCTGCATTTCCTGGAATGCTTTCCAGAGGCCTATCAGTCCGGTGCCACCGCCGGTAGGATAGAGGATCACATCCGGCAGGCTCCATTCCAGCTGTTCGGCTATTTCATAGCCCATGGTCTTCTTGCCTTCCAGGCGATAGGGCTCCTTAAAGGTAGATATATCGAAACAGTCGCGTTCCTGTTTGATGCGGGCGGCTTCTGCTGCGCAGTCGTTGATCAGGCCATCTACCAGCACCAGCTCGGCGCCGTACATCCAGCATTCTTCCTTGAAGATCTTAGGCGTATGCCGCGGCATTACTACAATGGCCTTCATGCCTGCTGCAGCGCAGTAGGCGCTCATCGCCCCGCCTGCATTACCGGCGGTGGGCACTATACAACGTTCAACGCCAAACTCTTTTGCTTTGGAAATAGCGGCGCTGAGGCCCCTGGCTTTAAATGATCCGGTAGGGTTCTGTGATTCATCTTTCCAGTATAAGCGGTCAAATCCCATCAGTCCGGGAATCGTGCGGAGGGTTTGGAGCGGGGTCATGCCTTCGCCCAGTGTTACGATGTTCTCAACATCAAAAACAGGGAGCATTTCCAGGTAACGCCACATATTTTCTGAGTGGGCAGGCAGTACTTCGCGTGAAAGCGGCACTATATCTGCCGTGTCATATTGTGCTACCAGCGGAGCGTTGCAGCATACGGAGGTTTGATACAACTGGAATGGGTCATAGCGTTGGCCGCAATTGCTGCATTGCAGGGCATGCAGCATGGAAAGTGTCTGAATAGTTCTCATAAACAAAGTTTGCAGTGGGCATATTGCCTACTGCAAACTTACTTAGCTGATGCATTCCCAGGTTATACTAAATAAGCATATACTATTACCTTGGGTTATACTGCTTGCGGGCCAGCTTAATGAAGATATTGTTGATCTGATCATTATTGGTTCCTTGTCTTTGCATGAAAAAGAAGGAGCGATGGATCTTTAGTCCCGGGATATCAATACGTACCAGCTCGCCGCTTTGGATCAGCCGTTCCACGGATCGCTGGGGCAGGAAACCGAGGCAGGTATCGCTCATCAGGAAGTTCTTTAAGGCTTCTGTTCCGCCCAGGATGATACGATTATTGATGTCCTGTATGGAAATGCCAAATGGCGCCAATGCCTCCGCCACTGCGGCCAGGGTGCCGCTGCCTCTTTCCCGCAACGCTACCGGTATGGTTCTCAGTTCTTCCACCATTACCCGTTTCTTTTTCGCCAGTGGACTGCTGTGATGACACACCGGGATCACCTCGTCTTTCATGAAGAATTTATACTGCACCGTGGTATGTTTATTCCTGCTTTCAGTAATACCCAGGTCAATTTCCTGCTCCAGCAGAGCGCGCAGGATATTTTCTGAGTTGCTGTTCAGCAGCCGCAGCTGGATATGCGGGTACTGCTGGTGAAAGCTGGATAATATGCCCGGTATCACGTATAAAGATATGGTAGTGCTGGCCCCTACCACCAGCGAGCCTTTTGCCTGCTGTTTGCCCGAGAGGCTGCTGAGGTTGAACTGCATATTACGCTGCAGCTCTTTGGCTTGCTTTACATGATCAAACAGGATCTTTCCTGCTGCCGTCAGCTGTATGGTGCTGCCTTTGCGCTCAAAAAAGCTGAGATTGAACTGGTTCTCCAGCAGGCGTATATGTTTGCTGATAGATGGCTGGGTCATATACAATACCTCTGCGGCTTTTGAGAAGCTGAGCAGGCGGGCGGTCTCGTAAAAGGCTTCATAGCTGATGGCAAGCATGGACTGACGTTTGCGTGAAATTACGAATTACTTCCACTTCGCCAACAGCTCCTCACTCTCCGTCTTTCCCCATCTGGGCTGTATATTATCGGCCGGGTGTTGTTCTGCGAGCTTTTTCATGGCTTCGGCCAGCAGGGTCTTTGCCTGTGCTTTGTCGCCACCCCACATTTTAGGTGTATAGTACTTTACCCAGGCCTGCAGGTAGAGTGCACGCGGATTGCCGGGATCCAGCTGCAGGGCCTTATCCAGGTACTGCTGGGAGGTAGGCCCATACTGGCGGCCGTAAGTCATGGGGTTGATAAATACTTTGGTGCGGTATACCATGCTGAGTACTGTGTACAATTCAGCCTGGTCTTTTTTATTGCTGCTGCTCCTGAGCAGGTTCTGCGCCTGCCTGGCGTAAGTCTCTCCATCATTGCTGAAAGGCTCTATGCGTTCGCCGTCATCCTGCAGCAGGAAGCCAACCCTGGCATTACAGAGGGCTGCATAATAATAGGGCAGCCAGTTGTTTTTCTGTGCATTAGCCGCCTGTATAAATTTGGCGGCCAGGCTTTGATAGTCTTTCACTGTTTTGGCAGATTCAAGCCCGGCTACTGCGCTGGTGAGCTGTGCGTCTTGTGCATGGGCAGAAAGTAACAGGAAAGCGAAAGCTGTAATTAGAAGCATTAACTTTTTCATGATGCTGATTTTTGAGTTTGGAATTAGTTATTGTTGTTTGAAATTTTACAGGTTGTTATCGATGAAATCTTCCGTACGGTCTATACCGAAGCTCATGAAGATGCCGATGTAATAGGAGCGGGTGGCAGGTGGCACGATGGGTACTTTATTAAAACCATTGTAGCTGTATTGGTAGCCAAACACCTGGCGTGAGCCGAGTATATTGTTCACGCCAAAGCCGATACCGCTGTAATCTTTTCTCTTCCATTTCGGGAAGATGGAGAACATATAGGCGCCGCTCAGGTTGAGATTGTGATAGGCCTTTGTGGTACCCTGGTCGTAGAGCTGCGTATGCACGCCATCTACGGCCCTGATATCATAATAAGGTCTGCCGGTGGCAAAATTGTAGGCCAGGTTAATGTTCAGGTTCAGGTCCTGAAAGTAGCGTTTTACTACCACAGCAGCGGTATGCGGAGTAGTAAAGCCGGGCTGCAGGGCATAGGGATAGTTGAGGTAATCCCTTTGCGTATGCAGGTAAGTGTAGGTGATCCAGTAGTCCAGTCCGCGTATGCTGCGTTTATCCCGCCAGAACAGTTCTATGCCTTTGGCATCACCCTTGCCATTGTTGTTAATATCAGGTGATGTCTTCACCAGCTGGTGATATTGCTTGTAGTAAGCTTCCAGTCTGAAGAGGCGGTTGCCTGCTTTGCGGGTATAGTTGGCGACGTAATGATCTGCGCGGGAAGAGTGAAGGTCTCTTTGCCGGAAGAGATAGATATTCTCCGGTTTCTGATAGAACAGGCCATAAGCAACATTTATTTGTCCGCCGTTATTAAAGCGATAGGCCAGGCTGGCTCTTGGCGCTACGGTGCTTTCCTGCAGCAACGAGGAATGTTCTACGCGCACACCTGCCCTGGCCATCATATTCGGGCTCAGGTAGATATCGCCTTCTGCAAATGCGGCGCTGAACTGATCTGTGAGCGGGTAGATGCTGTCATTGCTGTGGAAGCGGTCATGGGTATAAAAGTGTTCTACGCCTATGTGCAATGCCTGGTTACGGGAGAACAGCCGGGTCAGTACTACACGGCCCTGCGCGAAGTCTGACCCGGTGTTGTAGCGCATGTTCTTCCTGTAAAACGGCGGTGACGGAGGAGAGACGATTTCATGCGCGCTGTTCTCCACTGCGGTATATATTTTCTCCTGGTTGTAGCTGTAGGCTGCAGCGGCGTTTATCTTCCAGTTTTGGCCCAGCATTTCACGATAACTGATATTGGTGTAGCTATTCCGGCTGTTGAGCTGAAAGGAATTTTGCAGGGCCAGGCTGTCTACATCCGGGTTGCGCAGTCCTACGTTGCTGAGCGTAGCAGACGCATAGAACTTCAGCATGCCTGTTTTGCTGGTCTTTACACGGAAGTTAGCCTGCGCGCGGCCATATTCCGGACCGATGAAATAATCCGGCTTTTGTGGCACAATATGGTTGTAAGGGGAGAGATTGGTGTAATCCAGATTGAAGCCATAGCTGCTTGTCTTCTTTTTGCCCAGCTGTTGAATGCCTATACCAATATTTTGCGGGAAGAGGTTGCCACCGGCGGATGATACATCCGGCAGATCTACACTTTCCAGTATCAGGGCACTGCTCATGGCTTGTCCGTATTGGGCAGAGTAGCCGCCTGTGCTGAACAGGATGCCTTTGAACAGGAAAGGATTCAGCCGGGCCGGTTGGATGATACCGGGCACACTGGGATAGTTGGGGTTCCTGAGCAGGGTGCCGTCTACGAATTGTTTGGTTTCTTCGCCACTGCCTCCGCGTACAAAGAGACCTTCTCTTTCTCCGATCATCTGTGCGCCGGGCAGTGAACGGAAGGAGTTGGAAAGATCAGCGCCGGTACCGGCTACTGTAACGGCGTCGATAGGAGTGAGCGAAGCGCCTTTGGCTTTATCGCTGGCTTCAAAACTGCCTGCAGAGATCACGACTTCTCCCAGTGTTTTATGGCTTACAGGTAGTGTATCCTTTGGAGTTATACTGCTGTCTCGGATCGCCGTCCCGGGATGTTTAGCGCCCTGGCCATATACGGGCCCAAACAGGCAACATCCGCAAAGCAACAGCACGAGCACGTGAAATGTGTGAGCCGCCATAGTTTTTGTTTTTATTCAACACAAAACTATCGGGCATTTCAGCGCGGAATTTGAGGAAGCTATTTGTGGTGGAAGTGTAGAGACGAAAAGGGGAAATTGAGAGACTTGGGCCTTCATCCCCGTCATTGCGAGGAGCAGTAGAGGAAAAGTGTGAGGGCGACGAAGCAATCTCCTAATACAATCTCCGCGAAGATCAGTTAGAAGATTGTGTCAGGAGATTGCTTCGGCCCGGCTCCCCGCAGGGCCCTGCGGGCCTCGCAATGACGGGAATGGGGTAACCTTATCTATTGATAACCTTATCGAGATTCGCCTTATAAAACTCACTCAACGGTAATTCCAGCTCACCCAAACACACTAAATCCCTTTTAATCGCCGTGATCTTATTGGTTGCGATAATGAATGATTTATGCGTACGTACAAAGCGGGGAGGGGCGAGCTTTTCTTCAATGGCTTTCATACTCATCCGGGTGATCACCGGTTTTTTGGAAGATGCGATATGGATCTTCACATAGTCCTTCAAACCTTCCACGTAAAGAATATCATCGATCACCACTTTCACCAGGGTATATTCCACATTCACAAAGAAATGATCCGGAGCTGCCCCTGCATTAGCGGAGGGCATTGTCTGCTGTTGCCACTGAAATCTTTCCTGGGCTTTATTACACGCTTTGAGGAAGCGTTCAAAAGAGACCGGTTTCAGCAGATAGTCTACCACATTCAGGTTGTAGCCTTCCAGGGCATATTGTTCATAGGCGGTGATAAGGATGGTCATGGGCGGCTTTGGCAGTGTTTGCAGGAACTGCAGTCCGTTAAGGCCCGGCATCTGTATATCAAGAAAGAGTAAATCGATGGAGGTGGTTTGCAGCACGGCGGTGGCTTCCAGCGCGTTACGGCAGGCTTTTACCAGGTGGAGGAAGGGTACTTGCCGGATATTATCTTCCAGCAGGTCCAGCACCAGCTTTTCATCGTCTATGGCCAGGCATTGCATCATCGTAGCTGTAAAGTTAAAACGGTGGAGAATACATCCGCTTCCGTTTGTACGGAAAGGATGTGCTGATCGGGGTACAGCAGTTTTAATCGTGTGCCTACATTGGCGAGGCCGATGCCGGAATTGGCATCTTTGCTGTCAGACCCGTTTACGCTGAATTTATTCCTGACGGTAAAGGTAAGACGGTTCTCCGCCACTACCAGGCGGATGGAGATCCAGGGATCTGTGATCCAGCCGATACCGTGTTTAAAGGCATTTTCTACAAAGGGAATGAGCAGCATGGGCTCGATGGTAAGCTGCTCCTCATCGGGTGCGATATCAATGACCGTTTCTATACGGGTATCATCGCCGAAACGCAGCTTCTGCAGTTCTATATAGCTTTTGAGATAAGCGATCTCTTTTTCCAGGGGCACTTTCTTTACTTCAGAATCGTACAGCATGTAGCGCATCAGGTCAGACAGCATGATGAGCGAAGGCTCCATCAGGTCTGATTTCTTCCGGGCTAATGATACCAGGTTGGTGAGGACGTTGAACAGGAAGTGCGGACTGATCTGCGAACGCAGGAATTTCAGTTCCATAGCCAGCTGTTCCGCCTGCCGTTCCTTCTGCTCTTTTTCATACCTGATTTTATCTACCACCAGCCGGTAAATAGTACTGGCTATCAGGAAAACGATCACCGGGAAGAAGATCATCATCTGGGCGGTGCCCCTGATATTCACCTGCGGATAGAATGCCGCCAGTATCCCGATCTTGATATAATTAACGGCCGCCACCACGCAGATAATGCTGAGCAGGTAGAGCCACCAGTACTTTTTGTTGAGCCAGCGGGGAAACAGCACGTAAGCGTTCAGGTAAAACACGCCAATGTGCAGGATGCTGCTGATCAGCCAGAAGCTGCCCGGTAATGCGCCGGGCGGAAGTGGCTGATTACCGGTCAGTAAATGCGGTAAGGCCATCAGTGCTCCCCAGATCAGTATGTGCAAGGCTACAATCCCGTAGGCCGTATTTGTTGTCGTTCGCGTCATCGTCATGCAGCTATAAGTTACCAAATTTATTCATAGGAGGCGCCTCGCCGGGAAAGTAGTAGATAAGGCGGGTATTTTTGTAGACAAGCGGGTTGTTTTTGAATACAATTTCCAGGGTGCAGGGCTGGCCCCAAACTTGTGGCCCTTTTTACATAAACTTTGCTACATGTCTGATACCAAAACAATTGACATTGATGTAAAAGGCCGGCACTATACCCTTCACATGGAACAGGAAGCGTATAATGGCCGGCCCGCTTATTACATAACGGATCAGAATTTGTCCGGTATCTGTGGCTGCGAAATGCCCGACAATCTCATTCTGTTTGAAACAGAAGCCGGTATGGAGTGTTCCCCCCGTGTCATCACCATGGAAGGCCGGGAGGTGGCCAATGAGATCTGGAATGCGATCAAAGGGCCTAATAAGCCTGAACCGCAACCGAATGGGCCAGGTTTAGGGTGAGAGTCGTTAGCGGAGGGTGATTTATAACTTCCCGCTTACCACTTTCTGCACTGCCACAACATCCTGATCCCCCAACCCGTTGGCTACTCCCTGTTGCAAAAGCTCCTGCGTTTTTTGCCCTACTGCCATCGGGACACCGGCTTTTTGTGCCTGCTGCAATACGAGGTTAGCGTCTTTTAATGCCATCGCCAGGCTAAAGCCGGGTGGCACATATGCTTCTTTCAGGAGCGCGCTGCTATAAATGTGATAATAGGGTGCATTGAATATAGTTTGCGTCAGCATCTGCATCCATTGTTCTGCCTGAATGCCGCTTTGTTTGGCCAGGTGAATGCCTTCTGCCATGGCGGCCACCCCGGAAAGAATGAGGTAATTACTGCACAGTTTGGCCACATTGGCGGCGCCCGGCTCGGGTCCAAATTCCCATACATTGACAGCCCCGGCATCCTGCAGCAGTGGTTTCATCGAAGCTATTACGGTCTCGTCTCCGGATACCAGCAGATTGAGCTTTCTGGCCCGGGCCACTTCCGGCCGGCCCATTACCGGGGAGCTAACATAATGGTTCTGATACTGCCGGTGGGTAGCCGTCAAGGCGGTACTGGTAGCAGGCAGGATGGTGCTCATGGAGATATGAACGCCGCCCGGCCGCAGGTTGGCAGCAATGCCATCAGGACCCTCGGTAATATGGTTCAATGCAGCATCGTCTGCTACGAGCGTGAACACCACATCGCAAAGGGCAGCCAGTTCTTTCACAGATGTACAGATCACCGCCCCCTTTTCAACTAACGGCTGCGCTTTCGCTGCTGTTCTGTTATATACATATAAGGGTTGGTGTTGCATTAATAAATTTTCCGCTATGGGCGTTCCTAAATTTCCTAATCCTATGAATCCTGTTTTCATCGTAAAAAATATTTTAGGGAGGGAAGTTACGGCTTATGAGAAAATATATACTCATTTCGTTGCCATCACTTACATGAAGCGGATAAATACGGCAAGAAAGTATAGGGTCATAGGTATACAGGGACACGCATCCACGCTGTTTTTGCCTGTCGGGCTCACGTAATAGTGCAGCTATTCTACACTATAAATGATTCAGCTTATCGAGGATCTCCTGCCAGATCAGGCGTGCTATCTGCTCGCTTTCCACTGTCTTCAGCCTTTCATCAAACTTTACATGTCCATTGGCCCTGAATTCAAGTTTATCAGGGATGATATTATCCAGTTCTTCTTCATCCGCTCCCGGCTCTACCCGGTAGGTGATCTCTTCTTCCTGGTGGTCAATGGAAATGAAAAGTTGGTATGGCTTGTCATTCAATACGATGGTAATGATATGCTTTTCCATAACAGTACCGTCACAATAGCCGTGCCATTGCTATTGTTTTTCTCGCAATTTTAGTATCTTTTATGCCGCAGCGTTATGATGATCAACCAAAATTTCTGGCCTTATGAGAAAAGCCATTATACCTGTGCCGGCTATAGATAATACGGTCGTACAAGCAGACCGCTGGCAGCAGTTCCGCCAGGGCAACAGGGACGCATTTGCTTATATCTATCATACCTATATAGATGACCTTTATAGCTACGGCATCCACTTTTGCGGCGATAGCGAACGGGTGAAGGATTGCCTGCAGGAATTGTTTCAGCATCTCTGGCAGAGCCGCCTCCAGCTTGCAGAGAACGTGGTGCACATACGCTATTACCTGCTCTGCTCTTTCCGCCGCTACCTGCTTCGAAGCCTGGAGAAAGACCGCCGCCATAAAACCTCCGCTATCATCCCTTTCGATTTTGAGTGTATCCCTCCCCGTGAGCACCTCATCATCGAAGATGAGACCCGTAAAGAACAATTACAGCAGCTGCACCAGGCACTGGCCGCATTAACCCGCCGCCAGCGGGAGGCTATCTACCTGCGCTTCTTCCAGGACCTCTCTTACCAGGAAGTAGCGGATATGATGGATATGAAGGTGGACTCCGTTTATAACATCATCTCCAAGGCAATCGCTGTGCTGAAGGAAACCCTGGGAATAGGATTGTTAGCCTTGCTCTTTAAGTAGGGAAGAAACGTCCGGAACCGCACACCCCTGTGCTGAAAACGGACGGGGATACGGCCATTTTAAATTGATTATCAGTATATTAAGGTCTGGCATTTTATTAGGTGCAGCTTAGTGCCAATTTGCTATCCCATGTTCAGAAGCTATTGCATCATCGCTTTCAGGAATGTACAACGCAATCTCAATTATGTATTGCTGAATGTTTTCGGCCTTACTATCAGCATTGCTTCCTGTCTCGTTATTTTCCTGATCGTCAGGAACGAGCTTGGTTATGATAACTTTCACCGCAAAGCAGACCGTACTTACCGGGTTACGCTCAATGCGATCGACTTCAATCCCAGTGTATCCATGGGCGTTGTACCGGCTTTACGTACCGATTTCCCTGAACTGGAGAACGTATCCCAGGTATGGTACCAGCGGCTGGGTCAGCTCAAAATAGGGCAGCAGCGCTATAACGAGCATGGTTATATGTATGCGGATGAACAGTTCACCAGCATCTTTGACTATCGATGGTTGCAGGGGAACCCGCGAACAGCCTTGTCTGAACCCAACACGATCGTGCTCACCCAAAGCATGGCAAAGAAATATTTCGGCAATAAAGATGCCATGGGGCAGCTCATCAACCTGGATAATCAGTATGATCTCCGGGTAACAGGCATTGTGAAAGATCCGCCGGGTAATACCAGCCTGCCTTTCCGTTTCCTGGTCTCTTTTGCTACGGTTAAAAAGGATCTGGGGCCAGGCGCCAATAATTTCTACGCCATCATGGGAGGCAACGCCTATATCGTATTGCCGGAGAACTACCCGCTTGCACGCCTGCAGGGCAGAATGAAAGCCTTTATTGCAAAGAACTGGGACGCCGATCTTGCCAAAGAAGCCCGGCTGCCCTTACAGCCGCTCCGCGATATTCATTTTGATCAGCGCTACCTTAATGACTCCGAGCGGCCTACCACTTCCCGCGGTACCTACTATGCGCTGGCCGTAGTGGCTCTTTTTATCATCATCACTGCCTGCATCAATTTCATTAACCTGGCTACTGCGCAAGCGGCAAAGCGCGCAAGGGAAGTGGGCGTGCGCAAAGCGTTGGGAGCCGGCCGTTCGCAACTGATCCGCCAGTTTATGGGGGAAACATCTTCGCTGGTGATCTTTTCTGTGCTGCTGGCTATCGTTGCAGCTTACTTCCTGTTACCGGAGGCTGCTGCCTGGCTGAACATAAAAATAGACCGCCATCAATTGTTCCTGCCGGTAGTAATGGCGCTGCTGACCGCTACCACGGTGCTGGTGATCCTCCTGGCAGGGCTTTACCCGGCCTTCGTACAGTCGGCCTTCCAGCCTGTCTTATCATTGAAAGGATCCACCGGTGCCGCCTATCGCGGGTTTACCCTGCGCAAAAGCCTGGTATTGCTGCAATTTGTTATTTCACAGGTATTGATCATCGGTACGATGATCGTGGGGCGCCAGATGGACTTCTTCCGGAACCAGGACCTGGGCTTTAATAAGGAGGCAGTGGTTGCCTTCGACCTGGCAGACAGGTCCAAACGGGAAGTAGTACGGCAGCAATTACTGAATAACCCCGGCGTAAGCGATGTGTGCTTTTCAACAGGGGCCCCGGTGTATGGCCGTATATACAGCCCTTTATCAGCTCCGGAACTGGGCATTACAAAGGATGATGTAACCGAGATCAAAATAGTAGACGAGCATTATATAGATATGTTTGGCATGAAGATGCTCGCTGGAGAAAAGATTGCCAGGAAAAGCCCCGGTGATACCACCCATAATGTGGTAGTCAATGAAACCCTGGTGCATAAGCTGGGGATCGCCGGCCCGCAGGCGGCCTTGGGAAAACATATCCTTGCAAACGGCACCTATTGTACGGTGATCGGTGTGGTGAAGGATTTCCAGAGTGAGTCCAAGCATAAAAAGATCAGGCCCTGTGTGATATGGTACGATGAGAAGGTGTTCTTTTCTGCCAGTGTAAAAATAAGGCCGGGGCATATGCGCGAAACCCTGAGCCGCATTGAAAAAGACTGGTACAGCCTTTTTCCTGATAACCTCTTCTACTACGAATTCCTGGATGATCATATCGCCAGCTTTTACCAGCAGGAAGAAAAAGTATATACTGCTTTTAAGCTCTTCTCTTCACTGGCCATCCTGATCGGCTGTTTAGGCCTTTACGGACTGGTGACCTTTGCCGCTGTACAGCGCACTAAGGAGGTGGGCATCCGCAAGGTATTAGGCGCTTCATTGCCCGATATTGTTGCCTTATTTGCAAAAGAGTTCGTCGTGCTGATCGCCATTGCTTTCGTAGTGGCGGCGCCGGTAGCCTGGTATGTAATGCATACCTGGCTCGCCAATTTTGCCTACCAGGTGGGTATTGGTCCGGGCACCTTCGTGGCAGGGCTCATCCTGTCCATTATGATCGCGGCATGTACCATCGCCTACCAGTCGGTAAAAGCAGCCCTGGCCAACCCGCTGAAAAGCCTGAGAACGGAATGACAGTTTCGCCCTGAAAACTTTTTTTAAAAAAGTTCCTCCAAAATGATGAGATCCGCTTCATAACCTGCTCTTATATAGAAAGCGCGCACATTGGAGGAAAAGGCCTATCATTTATATACCACCCGCGATTTTGTGCTGGACGAGTACTTTCAGCAATGGGTACTCCATCCGGATGTAAAGAACACCTGGTTCTGGGAAAAGTGGATGCAGGAGCATCCGGAAAAGCGCGCTGTGGTCCAATCTGCTGTGGACCTGATACGCAGCATCCATTTCGAACAATATACACTCTCTGCAACGGAAAAGGCTGTCTTATGGGATAACATCTGGGAGCAGATGGCTGCAGGAGAAGATACTTCGCCTGCAGCTTCCCCGCGCGTGGCCCGTGGCTGGTTAAGGCATGCCTGGAAGTATGCCGCCGCCGTACTGGTCATCGCTGGTCTCACGTCGCTTTGGCTGATACAGCAACACTACCGCTTTGAACCGCGCAGCTGGAGTGCAGCCACGCGCCTGGGCGAAGTAAAACGTGCCTGGCTGCCCGACAGCTCCCTCGTAATCATGAATGCCGGATCACGGCTGTTATACACCGAAAAAGAAAACCAGGTACGGGAAGTCTGGCTGGATGGGGAAGCCTACTTTCATGTGCGGCATACCGGCGGCAATAACCGTTTTATTGTGCACACCTATGATAAGCTGTCCGTGGAAGTACTGGGCACACAGTTCAACGTGAACAGTTTTGGCGACAAAACAACCGTGGTATTGGAGAAAGGCGAGATCAGCCTGGAGGTGCCTTCTCCGCGCAGCCAAAAAGAAACCCGGCTTTTCCTGCAGCCGGGGGAAATGGTCAGCTACAACAAGACCGATGGCAGCTTTGCCAAAACCAATGCAGCAGTAGAGCGGCTCACGGCCTGGACCAATGGCCGCCTGCTCATGGATAACTATACCCTGGCAGATGCCGCCAGCCTCATGCTCCAGCTATTTGGTAAAAAGCTGGTAGTGGCAGATTCGCAGCTGCTGCGCTACCAGGTATCCGGCTCCATGCCACTGAGCTATAATGCAGATACCATGATGACGCAGTTTGGAAGAGTATTCGGTGTACAGCACCATCAAAAGAACGAAACGATCTATATCAGAAAAGGGAAGTAAGCGGGGTCCATTAAAATTTCAAAACAAGTTCGCATGCAAAAATGTCTACGTTTGCTGCCGTTGCACCTAATGGCAATGGCCTGGCTATGCCCTGTAATAGCCGCTGAAAAACCGTCGGCGACCGGCACCGGTAATGCTTATTACCAGCTGGAAGAGCTCACCTTAAAGAATGTATTCCGGCAAACAGAGGACCGGTTCGGTATTTCCATCGCTTATAAAAGTGAGCTGGTCAGAAGCCGCAAAGTAAAGCTCGACCTTGCACAATACCACTCGCCTGAAGAGGTGCTGCAAAAGGCACTGGCGCCTTTCAATCTTTCTTTCGAAAAAGTGCGGGAACGTTTCTATCTCGTCACAGAAAAAAGAATACCCGAGGTGCCGTCCACACCGGCCTTGCCGCTGATACAGCAGCAACGTATGCTGCACGGCAAAGTAACCGACAAAAGCGGCGCGCCGCTGCCGGGTGTTACCATCAAGGTAAAAGGTACTTCCAACGGTACGCTCACCAATGCAGAAGGTAATTACAGCCTGGGTATCAGCGGTAATGGCGCTGAAATATTGCAGGTATCCTATGTGGGTTATGAAACGCTGGAACTGCCTGTTGGCACAAACGATCAGCTGAATATTACCCTGCATGAGAATACCAGCTCGCTGAACGAAGTAGTGGTGACCGGTTACACCGCGCAGCGTAAGAAAGATCTTACCGGCGCTGTCACCGTAGTGAAAGTGGCGGATCTGAACAAACAACCTACCGCCCAGATAGAGAGCCAGCTGCAGGGACAGGCTTCAGGCGTTACCGTTATTGGCTCTGGTCAGCCCGGCCAGGCTCCTATGGTGCGTATCCGCGGGGTCAACACCTTCGGTAACAACACGCCGCTGTATGTGGTGGATGGCGTGCCTACACAAAACATCAATGACCTGAATCCCAATGACGTGGCTTCCATGCAGGTGTTGAAGGACGCCGGCGCAGCTTCTATTTACGGCTCCAGGGCTTCCAACGGCGTGATCATCATCACCACCAAAAGAGGCAGTGGCAAAGTAAAAGTACAGTACGATGCCTACTACGGCCGCCAGTATCCAAAAGGCGGAAACGTATGGCATAGCCTCAACCCGCAGGAAATGGCCAATCTACGCTGGATGGCCTACCACAACTCAGGCATCAGCAACCCTGCTGATACGCTGTACGGCAGCGGACAGCAGCCGGTTCTGCCGGATTACCTGCTGCCCGTGGGTTTGAAAGAAGGCGATCCCCGCACGGATCCATCGCTGTATAATGTAAACCCGGATTATACCGATGCGGATGATTATAATAATTTCTACCGCATCACCAAAGCCAATAAAGCAGGTACAGACTGGTATCATGAGGCATTCAGGCCCGCGCCTATTACCAGCCATAATATATCCGTAAGCGGCGGTGGCGACAAAGGCAACTATCTCTTCTCCCTGAGCTATTTCAACCAGCAGGGAACCCTGATGAATACTTACCTGAAACGCTATACCATCCGTTCCAACAGCCAGTTCAATATCACCGATAAGATCAGGGTGGGAGAGAACCTCTCCGTATCCGTATCGGATAATCCCAGCATAGAAACGCTGACCAGCGACAACGCGGTGTCTATGACCTATCGCCAGCAACCCATTATTCCCGTATATGATATCCGCGGCAATTTTGCAGGCTCTTACGGTATAGGCCTGGGAGAGGCTTCCAACCCGGTAGCCATGCAATACCGCACCCGCAATAACCGCGGACAAAAGAACCGCGTGTTTGGGAATATCTATGGGGAGGCAGATTTCCTGAAATTTTTTACTTTCCGCACCAGCTTTGGGGGTGAAGTATATTCCGGCTGGGATCACACGTTTACTTATCCCACCTACGAGAACCGGGAGAACTCCTCCCTGAACTCGTATACGGAAAACTCGTCCAACGGCCAGAACTGGACCTGGACCAACACCTTGTCCTTTCACCATACCTTTAACGGCCTGCACGACCTGAAACTACTGGTGGGTACTGAAGCTTACGATGAAAGAGGCAGAACCCTGAACGGCACCACACAGGACTTCTTCACCTTCGACCCGGATTATGTAGATAATTCTACCGGCTCTGGCAACCAAACGGCAGCGAATACACGTTTCTCAAATGCCCTGGTATCGCTCATAGGACGGCTGGACTACGTTTTCAATGATAAATATCTGCTGGGCGCTACCCTGCGCCGAGATGGTTCCTCCAAACTGCTGAACCACCGCTATGGCTGGTTTCCTGCTGTTAGCGCCGCCTGGCGTATTTCGCAGGAAGATTTCATGAAAGGCCTCGGCTGGCTCACCGACCTGAAGATCCGCGGCGGCTGGGGCATTATGGGCAACCAGTTTAACCTGTCTCCATATAACGCCTATACCCTGTACAACGGCAACAAGAACAGGTCGTATTACGATCTGCGCGGCACCAACAACAGCATTCTGCTGGGTTTTCAACCTTACCAGATCGGTAACCCCGATGCAAAATGGGAGAGCGATGTAAATACCAATATCGGTATAGACGCCAGCCTGTTCAACGGGAAGCTGGAAATCTCTGCCGACTATTACCAGAAGAACATTAAAGACCTGCTGTTCAATCCCGAATTACCAGGCACCTATGGCGTGGCGCAACAGCCCTACGCCAATGTGGCCAATATGGAGAACCATGGGATAGATATCACCATCGGCACACATACCAATCTCACCAAAGACCTGCAGCTGGATGCTACCCTGACCTTCACTACCTATAAGAACAAGATCAAAAAGATCGCGGATGGCGTGGAATACTTCGATGCCGACGGCCGCCGCTTTGAAGGCAGCACCATCATCCGCAATGCCGCCGGTCACCCGGTATCCGCTTTCTTTGGTTATAAAGTAGCCGGCTTCTGGAACGATGAGAGCGAGATCACTGCCGCCAATGCAGAAGCGCAGAAAGCCACCGGCAATGCAGATGCTATTTATCAGACAGACGCCAGCACCGGCCGTTTCCGTTATGCAGACATCAATCACGACGGACAGATCACTGCTGACGATCGTACCTTCCTGGGAGATCCCAACCCGGATATCTCCTACGGCATCAACCTGGGGTTGAAATACAAGAATTTTGATTTCAGCATCTTTCTTTACGGCGTGCATGGCAACCAGATATGGAACAATGTGAAGTGGTGGACCGATTTCTATTCTTCCTTTAACGGGGCTAAAAGCGAGACCGCCCTCTACGACTCCTGGCGGCCGGATCACAGGAATGCTACGGCGCCCATCCAGGAGAATGCCGGCTCTTTCAGCACCAACAATGTACCCAACTCTTATTTTGTTGATAACGGCGCTTATCTGCGTGCAAAGAACCTGCAGCTGGGATATACGCTGCCCGCTCCGCTCATCAGCCGCCTGCATGTAGAAAGGCTGCGCGTATATGTACAGGCAGCCAATCTCTTTACCATCACTAAATACAAAGGCATTGATCCCGAAATAGGTGGCGCAGAAGTGACAGACTTTGGTGTGGATGAAGGCGCTTATCCCAGCCAGCGCGAATTCCTGGTAGGTATCAATCTTTCTTTCTAACCATTAAAATGTATATGATGAAGATCATTCGCTATACAAGCAGTTGTGCCCTTTTTACCGCAGCCCTGCTGTTCCACTCCTGCAGCAAGAGCTTCCTGGACCGCGCTCCACTGTCTGCCCTGGATGAAGCCTCCCTCACCAACAAGAAAGGCGTGAACACCCTGCTGATCGGCGCTTATGGCGCGCTCGACGGGCAGGATTATGTTGATGGTGACATGGTGAACCTGGCAGGTGGCAGCGGCTACGCCGTATCGCCCGATAACTGGATCTATGGCAGCGTATGCGGCGGTGATGCCCATAAAGGCAGCGATCCCTTCGATTCTCCCGCTACCATGGCCATCGCTTCTTTTAAAGGCGATGCCAGCAACAGTTACTTCAATGATAAATGGCGGGTAGACTACGAAGGCATTACCCGCTGTAATGCGGTGCTGCGCATCCTGCCCAATGTGAAGGATATGTCGGACGATGAGAAGAAGGAAGCAGGCGCCGAAGCCCGTTTCCTCCGCGCTCACTACTATTCAGACCTGAAGAAGATGTTCAATATGGTGCCCTGGATAGATGAAATGACGGCCGATATGAAGACGGCCAATAACCAGGACATATGGCCCGACATAGAAACAGATTTTAAATACGCCATGGATAACCTGGCCCTTACACAGGAGGAAGTAGGCCGTCCCAACAAATGGGCTGCCGCCTGCTATCTGGCCAAGACCTACATGTACGAGCACAAATTCGCACAGGCTGCGCCTTTGTTTGATCAGATCGTTGCCCAGGGCGTGAACTCAAAAGGAGAGAAGTATGCGCTGATGAACCAGTTCGAGCATAATTTCGACGCTGCAACAGAGAACAACGCGGAATCTGTTTTCGCTATTCAGTATGATGCAAACGACGGATCCGGCACTACGGCCAATGCCAACCAGGGACAAATGCTGAACTACCCCTATAATGGGCCTTTCAGCTGCTGCGGCTTTTTCCAGCCCTCCCGCGACCTGGTGAACTCTTATGTGACGGATGCAAACGGATTGCCTTACCTGGATAATTACAATCAGCACAACACAGCCACGGAAACAGTTGATCCGCGCCTGGACTGGACAGTGGGCCGTCAGGGCATTCCTTACCTCGACTGGGGCCTGCATCCCGGCGCCGCCTGGGTGCGCGACCCTGTAGATGCAGGTCTGTATTCACCCAAGAAAAATGTATACTGGCAGGCAACACAGGATCAGTATTATGATCCCCGGAGCTGGGCGCCCGGCAACGCCATTAACTATAACCTGATCCGCTATGCAGACGTATTGCTCCTGGCGGCGGAATGCGCTGCCCAGCAGTCTGATTTTAATAAAGCGGAAGGATATGTGAACCAGGTGCGTAACCGGGCCGCCAGGCCCGAAGGATGGGTGTACCGGTATAAGGATAATACAAAGCCCATGGGCGGCTTTTCCACCACACCCGCAGCGAGCTACGTGGTAAAGCCTTACCCGGCAGGTGCATTTGCTGCTAAGGGGCAGGCATATGCGCTAAAAGCCATTTACTTTGAACGTAAGCTGGAGCTGGCCATGGAAGGGCACCGCTTCTTTGACCTGGTGAGATGGGGACTGGCAGATCAGGCCATCAATGCTTATTTTACTTATGAAAGCACCATCACGACCGATGTAAGGGGCGCCCGCTTCACCAAGGGGACCAACGAATATTTTCCGATCCCGCAGCGCCAGATAGACCTGAGCCTGAAGAACGGCGCGAGCACCCTTAAGCAGAACCCCGGGTATCATTAACCCTGGGCGCTTACCTCTACCAGCAAACCGCCGGGGGCATAGCAGTAAAAAGTGACGGAAGCAAAACCGCCCCGGTTCAGTTCCTCCACTTCGCTGGCTGTGATCCCGGCGCTGGTAAGGGAAGCATGTTTTTCGCGCACCTCGTCAGGCGTATCCACGTAAAAGCCAATATGGAAGTTCTTGGGATAACGCACCATCGCGTCAGGGCTCTCACTTTCCTTATCATACATGAAGTTGAGGATGAAGCCGTTCTTTCCTTCCAGTACGGCAAATTTGTCGCCGCCGGGACCAGGCAGTATTTCAAAATCGAAATGTTGGACAAAAAAATCCCTCGTGGCCGGTACATTGGGCACCGGCAGGTTAGCATGGTTTAAATGCATAAAAAGATGTTTTTATGAAGGTTTGAGTGCTTTCAGCACCAGCTGAAAAGCTTGTTTCAGTTTCTGCTCGCTCAGCGAGAAGGTTTTCCCCGCCATACTGCTTTGCTGCAGGTGAAATTTCATCAGTATATAGAATGGCCCGTAGGCTACAGACCAGAATATTTCCGTAGGCAGTTCAATGATCTCTTTGCGTTGTACCGCATTCTTTACAAACAGCTGCAGGATTGCCCGGAAAGCCGTTTCTTTAATATCCGCATGTTTGATCAGCGGAGAGTTCCTGAATTGCTCCGAAAAATGGAAATGCAGGGGATATTTCTGTATGTAACGGTAACGGTTCTTCCATTGCAGCCATAAGCCCTCTTCAAAGCTCATCTCCGGGTCGAAGTTCTTCAGCACCTCCTTTGAAAAGATCTCATCTACCGCTATATACAGCTGGTTCAGCATGTCCTCCCTGCTTTTGAAATAGATGTAGATGGTAGAGGCAGACAGGTTGGCCGCTTTGGCCAGTTTCTGCATGCTCAGGCCGTCAAAGCCTTCCTGTACGATCATCTCAATCGCCTTCTCCCTGATCAACGCCTCTTTGTTTTCATCCTTTGGTCTCATAACGAGGACAAAGATAAACGAATGTTCGTTCTTTTAAAAATATTTTTAGGGAAGCATGATATTAATTTTCCCTAAAATGCTGTTTCTTTACGGGAGGCAGTGAACATACGATCATTATCAGACCGGGAACTAACTATGTCTGCAACACAATTATTTTGCAAATCATTCCTGATGAGTTATAAAAGATACCTTAGTCTATTGCTCATACTATGCATGAGCATCAGCGCCTTTGCGCAACAGTCTTATTTATTCAAGAACGCTAATGAGCCGGTGGAAGCGCGGGTAAAGAACCTGTTGCAAACATTGACATTAGAAGAGAAGATCGCCATGCTGGGTTACAGAAGCCCGGCGGTAGACCGCCTGCAGATCCCTGCGTATAACTGGTGGAACGAAGCGCTGCATGGTATTGCCAGGGCGGGCGAGGCGACCATCTACCCGCAGGCCATTGGCATGTCGGCCACCTTTAATACGGCGCTGGTGCACGAAGTAGCCAACTCCATTGCTACAGAAGCCAGGGCCAAGTATAACCTGGCCATTGCCATGAACCGCCGCCTGTGGTATATGGGACTGAATTTCTGGACGCCTAACATCAACCTTTTCCGTGATCCCCGCTGGGGCCGCGGACAGGAAACCTACGGCGAAGATCCCTTCCTGACCGCCACCATGGGCACTGCTTTTATCAAAGGCCTGCAGGGCGATGATCAGGCTCACCTGAAAACAGCAGCCTGCGCCAAGCACTTTGCTGTGCACAGCGGCCCCGAAGCAGACCGTCATACCTTCAACGCCGTAGTGGATGAAAAAGACCTCCGCGAAACATACCTCTATGCATTTAAGCACCTGGCTGATGCGGGCGTGGAATCTATGATGTGCGCCTACAACCGCCTGAACGGAGAGCCCTGCTGCACCGGTAAAACCCTCCTGCAAACCATCCTGCGCGATGAGTGGAAATTTAAAGGCCAGATGGTGACCGACTGCGGCGCGCTCGATGATATCTACCAGCGCCACAAAGCCATTCCCACTAAAACGGAAACAGCGGCAGCAGCCGTTAAGGCGGGTGTAAACCTGGAATGCGGCGGCATCCTCCAGGACGATGTGAAGAAAGCGATCGATCAGGGATTGCTCACTGCGAAAGATGTAGACAGCGTATTAAGCTATAGCCTCCGCACCCAGATGAAACTGGGCCTTTTTGACGAAGGCGGACTGGCCGCTTATAACCATTATGGAGCCGACAGCGTGCATAACGCTTATCATATAGAACTGGCCCGTAAAGCCGCCCAGCAAAGCATGGTACTGCTGAAGAACGACGGCGTACTGCCTTTGCCGAAAGACAAATACAGTTCCATGATCGTGCTGGGCACCAACGCTGCAGCGGTAGATCCCCTGGTAGCTAATTACCACGGCATCAACGGCAAGCTGGTGACCTTTGCAGAAGGTATTGCCGAAGCAGCAGGACCCGCCACCGCCGTGCAATACGACATGGGTTGCGACTATAAAGACACCGTACATTTTGGCGGTATATGGGCTGCTGAGAACAGCGACCTTACCATCGCCGTAATAGGCCTTAGTCCTGTGCTGGAAGGAGAGGAGGGCGATGCTTTCCTGTCTGAATCCGGTGGAGACAGAGCCTCACTCAGCCTGCCTGCTTCCCAGCTGGCATTCATGAAGAAACTGCGTGCTGCGCATAAGAAGCCCATCATCGCTGTTGTTACCGCTGGCAGCGCTGTAGATATCGCTGCCATTGAGCCTTATGCAGACGCCATCATCCTGGCCTGGTACCCGGGTGAGCAAGGCGGCCGCGCCCTGGCAGATATCGTGTTTGGCAATGTATCTCCGTCCGGCCGTTTACCTGTTACCTTCTACCGTTCGCTCAGCGATCTGCCCGACTATAAGGATTACAGCGTTAAAGGCAGAACCTATCGCTACTTTAACGGTAAAGCAGCATACCCCTTCGGATTCGGTTTAAGCTATACCACTTTTGATTATGCCTGGAACCAGGCGCCGCAAAAGGCCTATGCACTGAAAGATACCATCCGTGTAAGCGTGAACGTAAAGAATACCGGCGCATATGATGGGGATGAAGTAGTGCAGGCATATATTCAATATCCTAATATGGAGAGAATGCCGCTGAAAGAGCTGAAAGCTTTTGCAAGGGTAAGTGTAAACAAAGGCGGAGAAGCAACCGTTACCCTCAGCATCCCGCTAAGTGACCTGCAGAAATGGGATCTGAAAGCACACAACTGGAAATTGAATAAAGGCCAGTATACATTGAATATTGGCCGTAGCTCAGAGGAATTTTTGCTGAAGCAGCCTTTTACAGTGAAGTAAGCTGTTAACAACATTATTAAGCCCTCCAAAGGTTCAAAACCTTTGGAGGGCTCTGTTTTTATACTAGTACACAATTATCTCATCCGTAAACAGGAAACCCTTTTGTGTATTCGGCGCATACACTCTCACATACCTTGCTTTTACCTGTTTCAGATCAAACTTAAATTCTTTGAATGTTAATCTGGCCTGGCTCACCGGCACATCATTCTCCACCTTTTGTACCGGCCGGAAAGTTTGTCCGTCATCAGACACCGATACTTCCACAGATCCCGGCATATAAACGCCCGGGCCTGTCAGCTGCATAAATGAAATGGAAAGGCTTTGCAGTGTAGTCACCTGCTCCATGTCCAGCGTAACATCCAGGTCGTTGGTAAAGCCCTGCCACTGACCGTCGCCATAGGTAAGGCTGCCCCTGTAGCCATTTACCAGCGTGCTCTCCTGCTGAGCGACATAGCTTTTGCTGTAAGGCTTGTTATACTGTACTTTTCTACCGATCGCTTTATGAAAATCAACCGCCAGGCTGGCAATCTTTCCAGGCAGAATGGTATCCCGGAAGATGGCCGCATTTATTGTGGCGGAGTGGTTCAACAGGATGCTGTCTTTGAACAGGGGCGAGGCCGCATCCGGCTGACTGCCATCCAGTGTATATCTTATCTGCGGTTGAAACTGTTCACTGCTGAAGGTAATGGTAGCTGTATTAGCTGCATAGTTAAATACCGGCTTGATGGTAAGATCATAAGAAGGACGGTAGTAGTTAACGTGTAAGCGTTGCAGCAGCAGGTAATGTGCCTGCAGCCTTTGCTGGAAATCTGCCCAGTTCTTATCTTTTGCCGCTGTCCACGTTACTTCTGAAAGGCCTAAGAGTCGTGGGTAGGTCATATATTCCAGGTGACTGAAAGTAGGAATATACTCCGTCCAGATGGCTGCCTGTGCGCCCAGGATATGTTTGGCAGCGTTGCTGTCCAGCTCCTGCGGTACAGGATCGTAGCTGTATACTTTTTCCAGGGGAAGATAACCACCGATAGCTTCCGGCTGCGTAACAGGGTCGCCCTGGTAGGCGTCAAAATAACAGAAGCGGCCGGGTGTCATCACTACATCATGCCCTTCTTTGGCGGCGGTAATACCGCCTGCTTCTCCTCTCCAGGACATGACCGTGGCGTCGGGCGCCAGCCCGCCTTCCAGGATCTCGTCCCAGCCCAGCAGCCTGCGCTGGTGCTGGTGCAGGAATTTTTCCATTCTGCGAACGGCGTAGCTTTGCAGGGCATGTTCATCTGCCAGGTGCTCATCTTTTATCCGCTGCTGGCATTTGGCACATTGCTTCCAGGCTTTCTTATCTGCTTCGTCGCCACCAATATGAATGTACGTAGAAGGGAAGATGTTCATTACTTCTGTAAGCACGTCTTCCAGGAAAGTGAAGGTGCTGTCATTGCCCAGGCAGTATTCTGAGTTCTTGTAGGGTAAGCCGGTGCATCCCAGTTGCGGGTAAACCGCGAGCACTTCTTCAGAATGGCCTGGCATCTCTATTTCGGGTATTACGGTAATGCCACGTTCTTTGGCATAGGCTACAATGGCTCGTGCCTCGTCTTGTGTATAGTAACCGCCATAGGCGTTGGGATCGCCTTCTGTGCTGTATCGCCGGCCATGGTCACGCCAGTCTTTCCAGTTGCCTTGCGTTCTCCAGGCGGCTTGTCTGGTAAGTTCAGGATACTTCTTTATTTCCAGTCGCCAACCCGCGCCGTCGGTAAGGTGCCAGTGGAAGGTGTTCATTTTATAAAGCGCCATCAGGTCAAGAAAGCGTTTGATCTCGGCGGTATCGCGAAAATGGCGGGATACGTCGAGGTGGATGCCCCGGTAGGAGAAGCGTGGCTGATCAACAATCAACGCGCAGGGAATGGTGCCTTTTTCCGCTTGCAGGAGCAGTAACTGTAACAAGGAATACATGCCATTTAAAGCGCCGGTGTCAGTGCCGGCGGTGATGGTTACCTTAGCAGATGTTATTTCCAGCATATAAGCGGCGGGTGAGTAGAACGTCTTGCGGGAAGCCTTTATAAAACTGATATTGCCCATTGTGGCATTTCCACCTTTCAGTGACTGTGCGCTTTGTGCCAGACCGGCTTGTTGGATAAAGAGCCTGGCAACCGGCAGAAAAGCCGGACTGGCAAAGATCCCTGTATTGGGCTTTAATGAGAAATAACCCTCACCGGCCGCTGCTACTTTCGGTTTGGGAATAATGTTGATCTTGTTCCACTCAGGAATCTGCCCATAGGAGGCAGTGGCGTATACTGCTCCCAGCAATATGGCCATTACAAAACGTTTGATAATGTACACCTTGTGTTATTTTTGCAAACTGCAAGATAGGCCGCCCTGAAGGAAATATTCGCAAAAAATTCTGTTTTAAGAGAAAAGTTTTTTTCTTTGTGTCCCGGATGTTCAAGAGTATGAATATTACCCTATACACTATTTCCAAAAACAAAATCAAGAGAGAAATAGGTTGACCCTTAATAACAAAACATAAGAAACAACATGCAATCAAAAATTTTATTTCTTTTCCTGGCAGTCGCTTACACCTTTTCTAATTTCTCCTGTCAGGCGCAGGCAAAGGCTTCCGATGACGCAGCCATTAAGATGTTGAAAGAGTTTTATACCAGTTATATTACTGAAGGTACAAAGATTGAGTCCAATGAAGACAAGCTGGAATCAATCCAAAAGAAATATTGTACAGCGAAGATGTTGACTAAAATGAAACATGAAATGGAAGAAGGAGAGATGGATTCCGATCCGTTTATAAATGCGCAGGATTTTGATATTGATTGGCTGAAAACATTAACCATCACCAAAGATCCTCAGAAAGCAGACGTATACGTTGTATCCTATCTGAACAACTATAGCAAAACGAAGACTCATATGAAATTGCGTGTAGTGAAAGAAGGCGCGCAATATAAAATAGACGCTTATTTATAGCAAAATGGAGGAAAAATAGTATATTAAGGCGAACCTATTCCATCACATAACACATTATTTATCATATGAAACCAGTAACGCTTGTCTCATTGCTGCTCACTGCTTTCGTATTTTTTAGCCATCCTGTACGCATCCGGGCTGCTTCCCCCAATGATGCCGCAACAGAGATGTTAAAAGAGTTTTACACCAGGTATATTACTGAGATCTCAAAAAACTCGCCCAGCGAAAAGAAACTACATTCGATCAGGAAACAATATTGTACCGCCGGGCTCTTATCCAGGATGAAGGAGCTTCAATTGGATTATGATCCTTTCATAAATGCACAGGATACGGATGACAGCTGGATAAAGACTTTATCTGTGAAGCGGCATCCTGAAAAGGGAAAGGGTTTTTACATAGTTTCTTTTTCAGATACCGAAAGCAAAACAACAGTTACCATCACCTTATCGGTGATAAAAGAAAAGGATGATTATAAGATAGATGGTATTGCCGCTCGCGAAGAGTGATAATATCAGGTATAACATAAAGTAGTGCAATAAACCCCGGCCCCTGACCGTTATCCCCTCAGAGTCATTACTATATCCATATCTAATTAAATCTAATCTATATGCGTCTACCCCGGCAGATAGTGACCATATTCCTTTTCGCGCTGCTGCTATTTGGTTGCGCCCGTGTCCGCCACGTCTTCGAACGCAAGGAACACGTTTACCAGGCCCCCCGTATGGGCGCCGAATACCGCTTCGATGAAGGCCTCCGCAGAGAAAAACATCCCCAGAACCTCTTCAGTAAAAAAGAACTAAAAGACATGGAGAAAAAGGGTACCATGAGCCGCCAGGAACGCAATGCGCCTAATACCCGCATCAGCCCCATGCAGGCAGACAGTATCCTCACCGGCAAAACCAGGGATACCACCCGCACTGACTCTACGAACACAATACCCGCAGATAGTATACAACCCCAACGCCCCGACACCTCTGTTCGCCAACCTGCCGATACCACTCATCACTAAAGACTGTTAACTGACGCGTGTTAACTAACTTTCCCTTGCATAATAAAACTATTCGCCGTATAATTGTCCACATAATCAGTAGACTATAGTGGTCTGCGTCAACCAAAATTCAATAACCTGCATAACATCTGCCTTTAAAACAACAACATGAGAAAACCTATTACGCTTGCCATGGCCGCCGCCCTTGCCCTGGAGCTTAGCCAACCCGTAGCTGCACAGGAGAAGGCTAACGGCGCAAAAGGAAATAATGGCCAACTGGAAGCAAGTTTTGATCAACAGCTTAGCAGTACACACATCGGTGAAAACATTAAAGTATTCTCGTCAAAGCCACACAACGTGGGCGCCGCAGAAGGTAAAGCCGTAGCCGAAAAGATCCTCAGCCAGTTTAAAGATTATGGATGGGATGCCCGGATTGAAACTTACCAGGTGCTGTTTCCCACGCCCAAAACAAGGGTGCTGGAGCTCACCGCTCCTACAAAATATACCGCCCTGCTGAAAGAGCCTGCCTTGAAAGAAGACGCTACTTCCGGACAAGCAGGCCAGCTGCCTACTTATAACGCCTGGAGTGGCGACGGTAACGTGACAGCTCCCCTCGTATATGTGAATTTCGGCCTTCCTGCCGATTATGAGCAGCTGGAGCGTTTAGGTATAGACGTTAAAGGCAAGATCGTCATTGCCCGCTATGGCCGTTCCTGGAGAGGCATCAAGCCTAAAGTGGCCGCAGAGCATGGCGCTATTGGCTGTATCATCTATTCAGATCCTAAAGAAGATGGTTACTACGAAGGCGACGTATATCCTAAAGGAGCCTTTAAAAATGAACATGGTGTACAACGCGGCTCTGTCATGGATATGGTGATCTATCCCGGTGATCCGCTTACGCCGGGCATCGGCGCTACAGCCAACGCCAAAAGACTGGAACGCACTGCTGCACCCACCATCCTGAAAATACCTGTACTGCCCATCAGCTATCACGATGCGCAGCCCTTACTGGCCGCCCTGGAAGGTCCGGTAGTGCCGGAAGACTGGAGAGGAGCGCTGCCTATCACTTATCATACCGGTCCCGGCAAAGCTACCGTGCATCTGCAAGTGGAATGTAACTGGGACATTGTGCCGGCCTATGACGTGATCGCCACCATCAAAGGCGCACAATATCCTGATCAATGGGTCGTACGCGGAAACCATCACGATGCCTGGGTGAATGGCGCCGGAGATCCGGTTAGCGGACTGGCATCCCTGCTGGAAGAAGCGAAAGCCATCGGCGCGCTGGTGAAGAACGGCTACCAACCTAAGCGTACCCTCGTATACTGCGCCTGGGATGGCGAAGAGCCCGGCCTTCTGGGCTCTACTGAATGGGTGGAAGATCACGCTGCTGAGCTGCAGCAAAAAGCAGTGGCCTACATCAATACAGATGGTAATGGCCGCGGCTTCCTCGGCGCAGGCGGTTCCCATGCACTGACAAAGCTGATGGACGGAGTTGCAAAAGATGTGACCGATCCGCAAACACAGGTAAGCATATACGAAAGAATGAAAGCCGCACAGGTAGTGAATGCTGCCCCTGCAAAACGAAAGGAGCAGCTGGAGAAGAAATCCCTCACACTGGGCGCGCTGGGCTCAGGATCAGACTATTCTCCTTTCTTCCAGCACCTGGGCATTCCTTCACTGAACCTGGGCTTTGGAGGAGAAGATGACGGCGGCGAATATCATTCCATCTACGACTCTTACGATGATTATTCCCGTTTTAAAGATACCGGCTTTCACTACGGTGTAGCCCTGTCTAAAGTGGCCGGCCGCGCTGCCCTTCGCCTGGCAGATGCAGATGTGCTGCCTTTCGACTTCAGCGATCTGCATAAAACAATCAACGGTTATGTAAAAGATCTAACTGACCAAACGGACCAGCTGCGCGAAAGCACCCTGCTGGAAAACCGCCTGATCAAAGACCGCACTTACCAGCTGGCTGCCGATCCCACCAAACCTTTTACGGCGCCGGCAGCAAAAGCAGAAGTGCCTTACATCGATTTCTCTGCCCTGCAGAACGCACTCGTAGCGCTGGACAAATCAAGCGCAAAGCTGGCGGACTCCCTGGGTAAAACCACCATTACGCCCGCCGCACGGCAAAGCCTCAATGAAGCGCTGTACAAAGCAGAGCAAAGCCTGCTCACTGAAGCCGGCCTGCCCCGCCGTTCATGGTTCAAACACACCATTTACGCCCCCGGCTTTTACACCGGTTATGGGGTGAAAACTCTTCCCGGTATACGCGAAGCGATTGAACAGCGTAACTGGAAAGAAGCCCAGGAACAGATCCAGGTGGCCGCCGCAGCGGTGAACCGTTTGAGCGCTAAGCTGGATGAAGTGGTAACACTGATAAAATAGTTGGCAATAGGCAGTTAGCAATGGGCAGTCAATTGCCCACTGCTAACTGTCAACTACTTACTCATACCTCAACGCCTCTATCGGATCCAGCCTGCTGGCCTTCACCGCCGGGTAATATCCAAAGAATACCCCTGTAACGGTACACACGAGAAAAGAGAGCACGATTGAACTTTCTGATACCAGGGTAGGCCATGAGAGAAAGATGGTGATCAGTTTAGACGCCGTTAGTCCCAGCAGGATTCCGATAATCCCACCGGTAATACTGATCAGGATCGCTTCTATCAGGAACTGCAGCAGGATATCGATGCCCCTGGCGCCGATAGACATGCGCAGGCCTATTTCTTTGGTGCGTTCTGTTACCGATACATACATGATGTTCATGATGCCGATACCGCCTACTACCAGCGAGATCCCTGCAATGGCAGCCAGCAGCACCGTCAGCAGCTGACTGGTAGAGCTGAAGGTATTGATCAGTTCTGCCTGTGTTCTCACTGTAAAATCATCGTCGTCACCCACTTTTAGCTTGTGGGCGCTGCGCAGGATATCTGTTAGCTCTGCCGTGGCCTGTGTGGTGCTGCCCTCATCTATCGCAGACGCATATATGTTCTGGATGTAGGGAATAGCCAGGATCCTTTTCTGCACGGTGGTGTAGGGAGCAATGATGATATCGTCCTGGTCCTGTCCGAATGCATTCTCACCTTTCTCGCTCAGCACGCCGATCACTTTGAAGGGGATCTTGTTAAAGCGGATGGTTTTCCCCACAGGGCTTTCGCCGGTGCTGAACAGGTTCTCTACTACGGTTTGTCCGACCAGGCATACTTTGCTGGCGGCCTTGACATCGTTCTCGGTAAAGGCGATGCCGTCTTTCAGTGGCCAGTCCCGTATATCCAGGTAATTCGGGCTTACGCCCTGTATGGTCGTGGGCCAGTTCAGGGCCCCGCTGATAGCCTGCCCTCTGCCTGATACCTGCGGCGAAACGGCGCTGATATACTGCGCCTGCTGTGCAATGGCATTCACATCCTCCAGCTTCAGCGTTTGCAGGCTCGTGGCATCCAGCCTGGCACCTCCGCCTACCGTTACATTACTGTTAGGCCGTACCGTAATCATGTTGGAGCCCATGCTTGAGAGCTGGTCCTGTATGCTTTGCTTGGAGCCCTGGCCGATGGCCACCATAGCAATTACCGCCCCTACGCCGATGATGATGCCCAGCATGGTGAGAAATGCCCGCAGCTTGTTACGCTGCAAAGCCCGGAGGGCGATCCTTATAAGATTGAGAAAGCTCATAACCTTTGTTTAATAATCATCCGATACCGGCAATTCCGCCAAAGCCTGCTTTGCCGATCTGATATTTTCATTTTTTTGGTCTTTAATCACCTTGCCATCCCGCAGCATGACGGTCCGGCTGCTGAAAGCAGCGATATCCGGTTCGTGTGTTACAAATACGATGGTCTTGCCTGCCTGGTGAAGCTCCTGCAGGAGCGCCATGATCTCGTAGGAGGTTCGTGTATCCAGGTTACCGGTGGCCTCATCTGCCAGGATCATCACGGGCTCGTTCACCAGGGCGCGGGCAATGGCTACACGTTGCTGCTGTCCGCCGGACAGCTGGTTGGGCATGTGGTCCAGTCGTTCTTCCAGCTTTACAGCTTCCAGGGCTTTGATCGCCTTTTCTTTTCTATCATGCGCCGTCAGTGAGGAATTGTAGAACAGCGGCAGTTCTACATTTTCCAATGCACTGGTGCGGGCCAGCAGGTTATACGACTGGAACACAAAGCCTATCTTACGGTTACGCAGCCTTGCCAGCTCATCACGTGAGAGCCCGCCCACATCCACACCATCCAGCAGATAATTACCTGCAGTAGGCTTGTCCAGGCAGCCCAGTATATTCAGTAGGGTTGTTTTGCCGCTGCCGCTGCTACCCATGATGGTCACAAACTCTCCGGAGTTCACCTCAAACGTCACTCCCTTCAGTGCCCGCACTGTTTCAGTTCCCATCTGGAACTCCCTTTTCAATTCCTGTATCTCCAATATCTTGTTGCTCATCGGTTCATCGTTTACATTTACTAATAACTAACTGCTAACTGCTAACTGCTAATTGCTAACTACTAACTACTGCCTTCTTCCTCCTCCGCTTCTCGGTCTTGACGGCATGAAGGGGCTCTTCGCAGCCTGGCTGCTCTTCTCGCTGCGGCTTAAGCGCCGGGCGTCATTGATCACGTTATCCGATGTATCCAATCCATGTAACACTTGTACATTCGTCTCATCATTCAGTCCGGTCAGGATCCGCCGCTGCATGAGCGTATCGCCATGCTGGATCCATACGGAGGCCCGGTGCGCCGCTTCATCAGGGGAGGTGAGCCTTTTGCTGGTATCCGGTGTTGTTTGCAGCGTGTCCGGACGCTTGCTGCGGTAAAAGGCAGGAGAGGAGCCCGGCGCATGGCTGCTATCCCTGCCCCGGTGGCCTATGATCACGTAACCTTTCAGCAGAGAAGAATCCGGCTTGAACTTCAGCGCCTTGGCACTGATCAGGAGTGCATCCTTAGCTTCTTTCGTATAGATGGTAACGTTAGCGGTCATCCCGGGTTTGAGCCGCATATCGTTGTTGGGAGCGTCTATGATGGTTACGTAAGTCACTACGTTGGCAGAAGTGGTAGGTTGCAGGCGGATCTCCTGTACGGTGCCGTTAAATACATCGTCGGGGAATGCATCTACAGTGAAGGTGACACGTTGCCCTTTCTGTACGTTGCCGATGTCTGCTTCGTCTACACTGGCCTGTACCTGCATCTTGGTCAGGTCTTTGGCGATAATGAACAGGGTAGGCGTGTTGAAGCTGGCAGCCACTGTTTGTCCGATGTTCACATTCCTGCTCATGATCACGCCGTCAATAGGGGAGTAGATATTGCTGTAGGACAGGTTCTGGTTGGCCGATTGCAGCTGTGCTTTGATGGCGGCCACATTCGCTTTAGCGCTGTTGAAGGTATACTGGGCTGTTTCATAATCCGCCCGGGCAATGGCGCCTACCTGGAACAATTGTGACTGCCGGTTGAAATTGCTTTGCTGATACACCAGCTGGTCTTCTGCTGAGCGCAGGTTGGCCTGGTACTGGTTTACCTGGGCCTGTAACAAAGATTTGTCCAGTTCAGCCACCAGCTGTCCTTTCTTTACCTGTGTATTGAAATCAGCATAGATGTATTTGATGGTGCCCGATACCTGTGTGCCTACAGACACCGTGTCTACCGGCTGAATGGTGCCGGTGGCGGTGATCGCATTGGCAATAAACCCATAGGCAGGTTTCTCTGTACTGATCATCACGGGCGCTTCCCGGTTCCGGAATTTCCAGAACCAAAGTGCTGTCAGCAAAAGGACGACAATGCCTGCTATTAGCCATTTATACTTTTTCATAATTTCATTCGTTTGTTACTGGTTCTCCTGTATAGAATTCATATATCTTTCTGTTGAGGATAGTGCTGTACTTGGCCTGTATAAAGGATTGCAGGGCCTGTATGTACAGGTTCTTCTGTACCTGCAGGTCTACAATGTTCACCGCGCCCAGCTTCAGCTGTTCTACTGCAATGCGGTACGCTTCTTCTGCGGCCGTAAGCTGCTGTTCAGCAGCCTTGTACTGTTCCTGCGTATTTTGCAGGTTGAGATAAGCCTGCTCTACGGTTTGCGACAGCACCATTTTGGTATCCTGCAGGGATAGTTTGGCCTGGTCTATCTGGATCTTCGCTTTTGCTTCATTGGTCTTGTTCACCCGGTTGCTGAAGATGGGAACGGCCAGTGTCAATCCCGCCCTTTGGTAGAAGTTGTTATCCAGCTGCTGCCAGTAGCTGTAAGACTGGTTATCAGAAAAACCGGAGGCCAGGCTGGTGCCCAGGCTCAGGGTGGGTTTAAATCCCGCTTTGGCTTTAGCCAGTCCTATTTCCGCTACTTGTACAGACAGCTCTCCGTTCTTTACTTCCGGTCTGCTTTGCAGGGCCAGGTCCTGTGCAGCTGCCAGACTGGGCACCGGTTTTTCTACCGCCATCGTATCCGGCTGTACGATCCCGAATTGATAAGTAGTAGGCAACTGCAGCAGCTGTTTGAGTGTTAGTAAATTTTGCCGGTAACTATTTTCAGCGGTCACCAGCGAATATTGGTCCGTAGCCTGTTGCGCTTCCAGCTGCGCCAGATCTTTACGCGCAATGCTGCCCGCATCAAAACGTTGCTGTCCCTGTTGCCGCTGCGCTTGTGAGGTTTGCAGCAGGTCTTTGGCATATACGATGTTTTCGCCGGCCAGCAGGATATTCAGGTAAGCTTGCGTAATTTGCAGGGTAATATCATTTTCCGACTGCAGCACATTCAGATTAGCCGCCTGTAAAAGCAGATCTTTCTCTTTGATGTCGTTTTTGATATAGCCGCCCTGGTATAGTGTCCAGCTGGAATTGAGTGAGTAGTTGCTGGCAATGGAAGATTGTGTCTGGAAGCCGCCTATGACCGGGTCAGCATTTTTGGCGTGGGTATAGTATTGAGAAGCCGCACCTGTCACGCTGGGTAGCCGCGCTGCTTTGGATTGCAGCAGGTCCTCACGGCTGGATTGCTGGCTTAAACGCAGGTTGCTCAGCTGGATGTTATGCTGCCTGGCGTAATCGATACATTGCTGGAGTGTCCATCTTTCCGGCAGGCTGGCAGTGGCGGTATCCTGAGCGGTGAGACGGCCGCTGATGGCCGTTATGGAAATGATCAAGAATAAAAAGACGCGCTTCATTGTAAAATCCTGTTCGTGATTAAAAGAGCGTTCACTTTTCGCGCCGCACTGTGTTTTATTAAGACTAATTAACAGTCCTTAACACTCCTTAACAGGCGCCGGGGCCCAGTGTTGTGAACGCGAAATACTGACTTGAAGATGGTGGTCAGGGTTTAATACGTTAACACTGATTAACAGAGAAGGTACGGTGAAGGTTTAGGGTGAACCAGGTAAAGCTTCTATTCATACCCGATAAAAACACCGGGATTTTCTATTGTATTCGTATCCGGCATCTGTAGATGATGCGTCTCTTATAAGAGACACGTTATCTATACGATATCTACACGTTATCTACACGATATCCTGCAGTTTTAAGGGGCATGTCTAGTCCTAAAATAGCTATACAGGTGAAGAAATAATCCCGGTATCGGTTATACATCCGAGTCCATAAGTCCTGAAAATGCGCTACAAGGTCATTGTCCATGCTTTTATTGGCAGGAAGACCGGG